>Ga0116231_10000521_pt1 | contig 68029 bp, 64 predicted proteins | sample S1TSphgellanicum_2_FD_89695 | JGI IMG/M metagenome (GOLD analysis project Ga0116231, IMG submission 89695) | Host-associated microbial communities from peat moss isolated from Minnesota, USA - S1T2_Fd - Sphagnum magellanicum MG | ecosystem: Host-associated > Plants > Peat moss > Unclassified... | reverse complement strand
TTGAGCGTTGGGTAGGTGTTTAGCGTCCTGCAATAGAATGTACCCCTGGCTCACACTTGACCCATATTCCAAGAAGAGGCCCATGCAAGAGGTGGCTGATGACTATCACATCTAATCACAACATGGGAAGAAGAAAAACCATGAATATAAAAAAAAAGGCAGGGACGGAACCCATCCACAAGAAACACAAGGCAAATAGAAGCACGAGAACACATGTCACAAAAGAACATAACAATCAGGACACTGTTAATACACTAATAGAAATAGAGGATCATAAATTAAAAAGGTGTCATCTACCACAAATCGACTACCAACAAAGGTGCAATAGATGTGATGTGTGGAAGAGATGAAGAATGCTTCCCAAGCATAGCAACACGGTGAAAAATTGCAATGGCATGTGCACATTGGAGGACTATGGACACACATAGTTGATAATAAGAAATAAACACCACAAGAACTAAAGATGATGCAACCCTGTAAAACTTTATTGATAGACACACCGTAGATTAGGAAAATGTACAAAGGGATAAGAAAAAAGGTGGGAAAAAAAAAATTTATGGGAGATCAAGTTAGCTCAAACTAGATGTCAAAACCTATCCATGTCAAAAATTGACCACTTGTAATACATCGGCCATATTTTGCCATATCAAAAACAGTTCACTTGCTATAAGTCGATCGTGAAGATGGGAGATGTGTCATGAAGGGGTGGAAGTCAAGAAGTAACTAGCCCTACGACTACCACCTAACTTAAGATGAAGGATGCTTGCAGCCCTTACAATGTGATTGAATTTTTTTATCAAAAAAAAGTAACCAAGCCAAAAAAAGGAAGGCCTTTTGGTCCTTTCAAACTCCAAATGGCATTGGCACAATTGTGTAAAAACATATCCACCTACTTATGTAAACATCAAAATACCTCCATTGCTAAAAGGAAGAATTGATCGACAGGGTGTTGGTTACAATAGCTCCATTCTTTGGCTTGAACCACATCAAAAGCAGTAAATTCTTGGATGGTGCAAGATCAAAGAAATAAATCCGCCCATGTTGGGTTGGCAATGACAACATTGATTAAAGTGCGAATGTTATCTTTGTGTCATGAACACAAAAAACTATAAGAACAAGAATTAAGCCAAGGACACAGCAAAGAAAACAAATCATAAAAAATGCAAACCTAAATCTAATCCAAGATTAAAAACACAAAGACACAAGGCAAAAACATGGCATATGTTAAAAGATGATTTAAAGATAACTTTATTCTGATAATGTATGAAAACAAAGGCTATGACAAAAAATCGTATCCAAAATTAATCTTAAACAAATTGAAGGTAATGGGAATTCCTACCCCTATTTACACCTCATTGGGGACCTAGCTCAAGGAAGCGTCCATAGAGGCTTCCATGTGTGCATCAACCAAGGAAGCTTTTTGAAAAACTTCCTAACTAATAATGAACTAAAACTTAATTAAAGATTAACTTATACCCATTGGGGACCTAGCTCAAAAAAGATTCTGTGGAAGCTTTCATGTGTGCACCAACCAAGGACCCTAAACCCTAAACCCTAAATTAATGATGAATTAAAAATCAACGAAAACTTAATTAAAGGTCAACTCATAGTTAACTGAGAGTTAACTAAAAATGAACTACGAATTAATTAAGAATTAATGATGTTGCAAACGATGATGTAGGCGACTATGTTGGTGCAACCGATGGATGATGGTGGTGTCCATGACACTTTAATGAACACAATGTTGACTCGTTAACGGGAGGAATTAAATGTGTTAGAAGGAAACGCATGTAGTTGTTCTTGCCCCATGTAGAAACTAACATCCCTTGCAATGGCAATAAAGGTGTCACGAATTACATCATAGGTTCATGTGCATTCATTGCCATGAACATAATGTAAAAGGTGGATACCCATAGGGTCAATGACTATGTGTGCACACGCATTGAAGGATACCTACAATTGAAGGATGGGACAGTCCAAGTTGTATTTGAAGCACTATGGAAAAAATCAAGGAAGTTAGTCAAAAACCTGGGAAGATTGGTCAAACTATAAGCCAAATACTTGCCCCTAGTTAGAACATGATAGAATTCAAGCACAATGGGCTTCAAATATCCCATCAAAGAGCATGTTGGAAAGGGTATGATGGTGTAGACACTCCAAGACGGAATCTTGAAGTCAAGCCATTTATTGTCCGATGAATTGTTCAAATAAAAGAAAACATGCACAAACTAAAGGTGGTAGAAGATCATATGCTAACTTGAGGTGTTGTTGGAAAAGGAAGGTGTTATTATCGACTTGTGTTAAGGCTTCAAAAAGGAAAGGACGTTGATTAACCATAAACCTAACAACTATGATTGAAACTACAAAGGCCCAACTCCTTAAATAGGTTATTGGGGCGATGGTGGCCATTAGTATGATACCAATGCCATCAAAAGTTATTGGGAAATAAGCTTGTTTACGAGCTAAAAATCCTTCTAGGTTATCAAAGGATCTTGGACCCAAAAGGTGCCCAAACACTTGAAGGAAGGAGGAGTCAAAAAAAAAAAGGTTTCTATGAAAGTGGAAAAAGGAAATGTAGATTGTAAAAGATATGAAGGTCGTTGCATGAAACAATAAGTTAAAATTCCAAAGGCTACCTAAACTATCGCAACCCTAGCCTTAGGCTCACAACCAAGGCAAGGGCTTATAAGGTTGCAAGCCAAGAGGGAAGCCAAGGAGTGAAGGAAAGTGTGAGGGAATGAACCCTCACACTCCCAAAGGAGCTTCCACTTTGGGAGTTGGAGTCCCGGTGGACTCCCAATTGTTCAGAGAGCGATTGCAAAGGTCAAAACCCAATGGCTCGAGAATTTTTTTACCCCATTAGAAAGATATTGAAACGTAGATGTCTAAAATGGGCTTGCATCACCCATTTGGACATCTGAAACACAAGTTATGGTCAAGAAAAAGGCCAGGAGTCAAATTAACAATTTGACTCCCGACCACTAAAAGTTGGGAATTAACTCGATTTCCTTGTGTGTAGGTGGTGTGCGACATACCGTTGGAAAGTTCTCGATGAGGGCTACAACTTTGTTTTTCAATCGAAGTTCTATACACCAAATTATGGGGCCCTAAAGTCGCAGGAGTCCCAACTTTGGCAATTTCGGGACTCCCACTTGGGAGTCTCGGGACAAAAAGCCATTTGGATGTGGGTCTCGTGGAGAGGCAAAAAATATACTATAAGGGAAAAGGTGGTGGTTTCCCCCCAAGTCCAGGCTGTGGTGAATCTTGTGAGTTTGAGTTGCCCGTGGCTCGTCCTAGCACCAAAAATGCTCCAACTATGCACTAACCACCTTGTGTTGGTTTTGTGCAGGTCCGTGTGAATAGTTGATGCTTGTCACTCTTCTTAGTCCCATCCTCTAACATGGCATCTTTGATGAAAGATAATGTGAATTATGAAGTGCTCAATGGAACTACTAAAATTTTTATTCCTTCTTATGAGGTGGTAAATTGGGATGGGGTGTTGAAGTCAAGTAGTAGGCCAGAAGGTGACCATGCTACACATTTATGAGGTTGAATAGAAAGACCTATCACATGGAGTTTGGTTTGAAAATGTTCATATGCAAATGATACAATAGAAAAGGGACCAATGATGTGAGTGTCATCTACAATGGATGGAAATAGACAAGAAGGGAAATCATTGGCTATGAAACGCAAAGCATTAAAGTGGGTTAATGCAAATAGTGCCCGTCCCAAGGGATCACTATGATGGGTTCCCATGGCAAAAGGGATGACTATGGCATCGCCTTCACAATTATGATGGCTATAAAACATGGGAGACTCAAATGCATAGAATGCAAGAACAAAGGAGGTGAATTACATGATGTCTGCAATTACTACATGAAGTTCTTAAAATATGACCCCTCTTTACATTGAATTGAAGGCATTTGCCATGTCTAGTTAGAAAATAACCTAATCAGGGTGAAGGTTTAAAGTAAACTTAATGTTGTGGACTATTGCTACATAATCCCCCTTAGTTGTAACTTCAAATTAGTGTGGGGAAAAATGTTGCAAAAATGTCGTGAAGTTGAAAGCATAAGGCACAACTTGTGAATTGATACAATGTTTCCCCCACTACAATGGGACAAACTCCACCTGAAGGTTTAGTCATGGCTAAGAAGTAGGCCACACCAAGAACATGTGTAATTCGAAGTGGAATGTGACCTTTAACAATATGAAAACAAAGTTGAAATAATTAAAAGAATCCAATCATTGAATTTTTTAGGTGAAAACAATCTCGAAGGTGTTCAAAAACCACCCTAGAAGGACCACTTGGCGACAAATGGGGCATACATTGAAATACTAGTTTGAAATAATCAAAAGAAAATTCAAGGTCTTGGTTTAGTTCGTAGTTTTTTAAAAAAAGTGGGAAATAGCCATTTGATTCAAGGTGTAGTGTAATGAGAGTTGAGGTGGTGTCAAAAGAAGTGGGTGCAAAGGAAAATGGTGCCAAGGCATAGGTTGCTTTAGAGTAAATTTTCCCTACACTTCCAAAAACTAAACTATGAAAAAGGCATTTATGAACTGGGGGATCATGTTGGGGAAAAAACATTAAACTTGAACTTGTTGTCAAAGCTTGGGCTTGCAAAGAAAAATCCTCCTACAAGTTTTCCCAATCACCTATTAAAAAATGTTTGAGTTGAGTTCGCATTTCCTTATGCCCTGTTGCCTCGCCACGAGGGGGCAAAATGAAACACCATTGAAGTAATAAAGAAAACAAGTGTTAAACTGCCACATCATAGGGGTCTTGCATTAACTTATCCAACGGAAAACAAAACACCATTCGTACATCACATTATAAAACGACAAGGATGCAATTATACAATCGAGGATGATAAAAGCCTAAATGAATGGAGCCAAAGATTTCCAAAGACAAAACCCAAACCCAAACTAATGTAAGTAAGGTGGGAACAAGAGAAGGTATTCAGTTGCGATGGTTATAGGGGTTTGGATTAGATGAATTGGGTGTGTGACAAGAACGTTAATGACGAACTAACCCTCGACTGGTAATTTGGCACCAATAAGTGGGGCAGGAAACTTTAAATGGAAATTACAAACGCATTGAGGAGATGAAGGTAGGTTGGGGGGTATGATCATGTGCAATTGGAAAGGCTGGTAAAGTGGAAAGGGGGAGGGCCCTACATGTGCATGATCAAGGGGGTTTGGGAAAGTGTAGGGTTGGGGCCCCACATTCACCCAAAAGGTTAAAGGCTAATAAGGGGAACTAGTGGGTGGTGTGTGGTTTGTTAAAATGGGAGGGGGAACTAATGGGGAGGTGTGTGGTTTGCATGGGAGATGGGGTGGAAACTAGGTCTATGGTAACACATGATAAAGTAAATGGGCGATGGGAAGGACGTGGTTCCATGGGACATGATGAATTAGGGGACAAAAGACGTTTAATGCCCATGAGGAAGGAGGCCTAATGTGAGCACAAGCCCCACTTATTAAAAAACTACCTACTATTATAAGGATATCCTAAATCTATAAGGCCAACCATAGAAAACTAAATGGATCGAAAAGAAAAATATAGGAAACTACCTAAGGGTCCCTGGTTAGGGCATTATGCCAAAACCAAACCTTAATTTCACTAAAGGCTTGAATGGCACAATCACTACTATGTTGGGTTCAACATGGCCTAAACATCCTAATGTTAAAACATTATAGGCTTCACTATTTGTTCCTAGTCCTTGAAGACTTAAAAGAAGTGATGCCACACAAAAGTTTCCTAAAAAGCAATTACATGGTGGACTAGATACCTTTTTCACAAAATCCCAATCCACTCTAGTAACTATGTATAACATTAATGAAAAAAAAAAGATTTTTTTTTTTAGGGGACAAACTTTTTAATCGGGGAGATTATCCTCAAGTTCTAAGCCCACACACCTCAGAAGCCACTTTACTTTTTCATCTTTTACGAGAACCTAAACCCTCCAAAAAAAAACCCTACAAAAAGTCCAAAGTTTTTTTTAACATGTAGCCCACAGGTTCCAATCCAATGGTCAATCTCATTGAAATCCCAAAGGTTCCACTAGAACACAAGTTCAAAATGAAACAAAAACCTTAACCAAAACTAAAACATTGGGTGAAGGTTGAAGAAAGTAAAACTAACCATAATCGAAATTTTCTCCACCATTTTTTTCTTTTTAGTCTACTGCCACATATGGTTTCGACCCCTATAATCCTCCTCGTCTACCAAGCTGTTGTTCCCTAACTCTTCCTTTGTCTCCTTTCAACTGTTATTTTTTTCTAATTCTTTACATTTCAACACCCTCTCAACGAAATTTTAATTCTTTTACTTCTCACTAGGCAACTACTACCAGAATATAATACCCTTAAGCTACTATTCCCTATAATGAATCTAAAATAATATATTTGCATTTGTAGGCAAGGCCAACAAACAAACATTGGTAGGATCCTTTACAATGAACAACTCATGTATTATTTTTTCTCAAGTCCACATCAACATGAAAGAAAAAAGAAAGAACAAAATCAATAGATAAAGCTCAACAAATTATAATCACAAATCAAAAATCCGGAAATGGCAAATGGTATCAAAGCAAGCCAAAGAATGTGGAACATTATAACACCTGTAATCCCCTTCCTAATGATAGGTTATAATGGCCTAAACACAAGAAGTCAAAGAGGAGTTGAAAAGAAAAATAAAATAATCATAAATTTTTAAGACAAGGGGAATGAAATTGTTTCTTGATGCTCGTTTTAGATGTAATCATGTTTTCTCCTAAGTGACAATTATCATTGCTTGTGTTATCATGGACAATGCATGTTGTACCATATTCGAACGAATCGAATGAGCTATGATAATGTCTATTAAAGTTCAAAAGTCATCTTTTGTGATAAGAATATCGACTCACTACCAAGTGTGGCAAAGGAAAAGGTGGGAAACCTTTTTTTATATGTGTGTTCCAATATCCAAACAATAGTTGCGACAGTATTTCGAAGAGTATCATAGGTTGCGATGTGTTCATTCCCATACAAATATTTTAAAAATGGATACCCAAATCATTAATGGTATGTCCACATTAACAATGTTGCGACCCTAGCCTTGGGCTCGCAACCAAGGCAAAGGGCTTGCAAGGGTGTGGGCCAAGATTAAATCCGAGAGTTGCATTTTCATGCCCCCAGGAGTGCAAAAGAGTGTGAGGGAAAAAACCCTCACACTCCCAAAGGAGCTTCCACTTTGGGAATTGAAATCTCGGTGAACTCCCGATTATTTAGAGAGCGATTGCAAAGGTCAAAACCCAATGGCTCAAAAAATTATTTACCCCATTAAAAAGATATTGAAATGTAGATGTCTAAAATGGGCTCGCATTACCCATTTGGACATCTGAAACACAAGTTATGGCCAAAAGAAGGGCTGGGAGTCAAATTGATAATTTGACTCCCGACCACTAAAAGTCAAGAATCGACCCGATTTCCTTATGTGCAGGCAATGTGTGACATACCCTTGGAAAGCTCTCGACAAGCGCTACAACTTTGTTTTAGACCTCATCTCAATTAGAGGTCTACACACAAAGTTATAGGGCCCCAAAGTCGCAGGAGTCCCAACTTTGGCAATTTCAGGACTCTCACTTGGGAGTCCCGGGACAAAAAGCCATTTGGATGTGGGCCTCGCGGAGAGGCACAGAGTATACTATAAAGGGGGAGGTGGTGGCTTCCCCCAAGTTCGGGCCGTGGTGAATCTTGTGAGTTCGAGTTACCCGTGGCTCGTCCTAGCACCAAAAATGCTCCAACTAAGCACTAACCACCTTGTGTTGGTTTTGCACAGGTTCGTGTGAGTAGTTGATGCTTGTCACTCTTCCTAGTCCCATCTCGGAGCTCCAACACGCCGCTCTACCCTTCAAAGTGTTATGAGCCAGGGAACGTGCCCCAACTCCTTGCTATTCCGCTATTTTTAGTTTGGACTCACATTTGAGTCCATTAAGGAGCTTGGGGGCGCATCAAACAATGTGAAAGTTATGGCAATTGTAAGATGTAAAAAGCCAAGGCAAGTACATTTAATTGTAAGGAAATGAGCAAAGGACAAATGGAATGCAAGTGTGGTAGGACGGGTTAATTACCAAACAAATGCGACTAAATTTACACAAGATTGGAAACATGTTCACATGGTGTTCAAAGGAGCATATATTAAAATTTGGCAAATTCATGTTTTTGTAAACAAACCATCAAAAAAATGATGACACGAATGTCCCATAAGATATTCAAAAAAGAGACCTAAGAATGGACAACATAGGGTAAAGCTCGAATATCTTATAGTGTTAATTATAAGGGGAAAATGTTGGTCTTGACATGTGCCATTGCATCACGACAAAATAAGGTGATCATCCCCTTGGAAACAAATGACAAATGTTAAGAATGATCAAAACCCAACATCCCAAGAAAGTAAGGTAGTAAATTGAACCATTAAGGAAAAGCCAAGACCCCTTAAAAAAACGAGTAAAATGACCTAACGACAAGCCAAATGATTCACCATAGTGCCAAAAAATCCCATGTCCAATAATGTTTCTAACGTAAGCATGGTGCACAAATCAAACTTGACATAATGTTACAATATACTTAAAGATGGAAATATGATACACAATAAATAGTTTGGGCACTAAGTATAACAAAATGAAAGCATTGCAAAGGTTGCCTATAGATTTATAAACAAAAGGAGGCTAATTATGGTGCTAAATTTTTTTCTAAATTGCCTATGTGACAAAGGACTCCACAAATGGTATAAAACACACTAATGCATCTAGAATACAAAACCTATGTTGGGTGTAAAAAAGCCCAAAAGAAATGATATGGACAAATATAATCTTTTTGGAAACCAAATTACACATTTCATCAATTGAGTGGAAAATCTTAATGTTATAAACTTTGTTTGTACTCATAAAAATGCAGGCATCACATCTAAAACAAGGCCAACAATATGCATACCATCAACAACTGAAAAAATAAATAAATAGGGTGGGCTGTTGTAATAATGTGAAAACCACAAAAATGTGTTAAAATGAATAATGCTTTGCCCAAAAGATCCCCTTGTCATGTACTAAATTTAAACAAAATGACTGTGAAATCTTCAGGTTGAAAAACTTGCAAGAAATATAGTGAAAATGGGCATGTATAAAATCATTGAACAAATGGGAAAAACTGATCCAAAGTATTTGTAGAAGACTATAACTTTTCAAAAATGGTTGTTCATGATATGGAATTGAAAGCATTACAAACTTCCACCTATAGTACCACCCATTATGGATACAAATCCAATATAGCGCAAACCCCATGGACCATCATCTCACACCCACCCCATGTTGCCACTCCAAACTAATGAAATTAAAATGATTCGCAAATGTATCCCTATTCTGAAATGTGGGCACTAGCCAATAGGTCACCTCTCCAATTGTGACAAGTCAGATGTCGTTAATCTACTTTTTCAAAGCTAATAATCATGATGCCACAAGCAAACACAATACGAATGGGGGAACATGACCATGAGCAATATGCCCACATACCTCAAAAAAAAAATCAAAACCATTCCCAAAGTCATCTAAGATAAAATAATCTTGTAAAAGTTCATACATCATATTACTTGAAAGACCACCAAATGAAAGAGGTGGTGAACATGCCAAAGTAGAAATAAATGCCTCCTGATTTAAACTAATTTTTGTCTATATATGAAAATCGATAACAAAAGGGGTAGGTTGACCTTTGCTGATGGGTGAAAAAGGCAAAAGATTGTTGAAATCTCATCGGATGGGATCGAAATGCTCAAAACCAATGCATGCACTACTCAAACATACTCTCCTACATATGCAAGTGCCCATGTGTGACACAATTGTGCTGATGGAAGTAGAAAAGGATCCGAAAACATTTTTGAAATTTTTTGAAAAGCTAAAGCCTAGGCCCTAATCATATGCTCCTCTTATAATGTCTCCCAATTGCCTACTATGTATTAATGGAAGCAAGCGCAAATCTGTTAGTGGCTTTTCTCGACACCCTATGGAGGAAAAGACAAGCATCAAGAAGGGAAAAACAAAAAAACATGTTTAGTTACAATGTCGAATGGGTTGGTGACCACACAAACTAAAGAAATACTCAAGGCACATTAAACTTCAACACAAAGAGCATACGAAATATGAGAACAATGAGATTATGTGTGATAACTAGAAGCATTCAATTGGTTACTAGACAACCAATTTTCAAAAAGCACTAAGCATACACTTTCAGCCTTGCAACCAAAAGCAAAAGGGTTATCATGGTGAGCCAATACCATGTAAGAGTGTCCACAATACAAGTACTTTTGCCTTTTGGAGTGGGATGTCTTTGTGACCATACTAAACCCAAAAAATGTTAGATTTGGATTGAGACCCTGATTTAGTCTAATCACGGGACATTTCTAAAATTCAGAAATAATTTAAATGGATTTTGAGGTTTTGACCATTGTACTAGTGTAGGTGCTCGTTCACCCAAGACCCTTTTGCATAAGGTGGCATCATCATTGAGGTTGAAATTTTATTCAAGGTAAAGGGCCCTCCACACACACTAAAAAAAAACCTAGTAATTCCTAGCAATTGTAAGGACATTTTTTAATAACTGGAGTTGCAGGAACAACACATCCAGCTATTGACAAAAATGCCTAATCAGGAGAGTCCAATAATTTTTAATAATGATGCATTGTCTATGCCACTTATGGCAAGTTCAAATCACTAGTTGGGGGCGAGGTATTGGAAAGAGGACCAGGACCCAGGCGGTTATCAGGGTGGTTCACTGGGTTCACAATCACTATTCTCAAAAACTGGAAGAAACAGCTCAGATATATAATCACAGTTTTCAAAAAAATTGAGAAATAAAATAACCAAGTCTGCTTCTTTTCTAGTTCTTTCATGAAAACCGTGGTTCTTTGAGTTTTGTGAAATCACCAGAGTAGACAGTTCTTTGATTCTGAATTTTTTCAGAAAACCAAAACACACAATTTTCTGATTCTGAACTATTCAGCAAAACAGGAACAGGTGATTATTAACAAAATGAAGTACACACCCAACACTCCTTGAAACTTGAAATCAGTTCAACAGTAGTTAAAATAGGAAATGGTTCAAGAATTTCTCAAAAACTTAACTCCCACTTTAAAGTAACATTTGGGTGAAATGTGGAACAAAATGTGAAACAAAATGAAAATCACATCCATCATTCAGTAATGTCAAGCCAACCAAAGCATTAACATGCCTATAAAGCTATACCCAACTATATATGACAAAGAACAGTGTAAAAATTCATTTATGAATGTTGTGGATGTGTTTCTTTTTGTGGCGAATTTTTGCATCCTAAACCCTAAACCTCAACAAGTAAAATGGGAATATTTTATTGCAAAATCCCTGTTTTTCTTAGGAAAACATTTGCCAACTTTTTAGGAAATAAAACTTCTTTGGGGAAAATTTCATCACATTTTCAACTAAGTTTTTTTGGTTTGAGAGAAAAATCTTTTTCTACTGTTTGTATAATAATTTTCTGGAAACTTGTTGGTAAGTTAATTCTAAATCTTTCTTGGGATGCTCACTAATGATACTACATCAAAATTTTGGAAAAGAAAACAAACATTGGTTGGCAATGGGCATATGATTATCACCTATATACAGGAATTGATGATTTCTTTGGATATTTTGAGGCATTGCTACATATTTTTAAACCTTATGATTATTATAGCGTTAGAATCCGTGTTGGTATGGCATATACACCTGCAGTTGGTATCAACACTGGTAGTAAGGACCCTACAAAGTCTAGTATGAGGTGAGGCAATATCAGCCTCATACCTTTATCAACATGGTAAAGACCAGTGTTGAATAGGTTTGGGTTTTCAGCCGGGGGCCAAGGCTGGGTATTTGGCTTGGCAAGTCTAGGTGGGGGAAACCAAGCCCTGGGCTCAACCTGAGAAGACGTGTGGATAATTGGATCTGACAGAAGACCTGGCCTGATGAATGTTAAGGTATTTCTCTTTCCCAAGGCCCAGGTCTTAGGTGTATAGCATACAGGTTAGGGTATAGGGATTCGGGGTTAGGATTGAGAGACCGAGCTCCAAACTCCCACTATTGTTTTTTTTTTCCCCCTTGTGGAGTCTTTTTTGTATTCTTTTTCTTCCTTAGGTATACCCATTAATGGGTTAATGGGTTGTTTGTGAAACATATTATTTGTAACGATTGGCATAATCACGTAATGGCTCTATACCTTATGACAAGTTCAAATGAACAATAATTAAAATAGTAAATGTTTCCTGAAGTTCCCAAAGAAATGAACTGAAAATTCACAATAAAACTTGGTGAATATTCCTTAAAATATGGGACCAAATGTCCCTACCTCCAAGGGCTAGATCAAACTCACAATTCAAAATAGGAAAATCTTTCATGGAGTTCCCAAAAAATAAACCGAAAACAAATAAAAGAGGAAGATGTATCATGAAGTTCCCAAAACATGAACTCACAATAGTTAAAATAGGAAATGTTTCATGAAGCTCCCCAAAAATGAACTCACAATACTTCAAATAGGAAATTTTTCATGAAGCTCCCAAAAATGAACTCACAATTCACAATAGAACCTAATGAATATTACTCAAAATGTGACACCAAATAAAAACCAAGTTCCCCAAAAACATTAACTCACAATTCACTATAGTAGTCGGTGAACATTATTCAAGATGCGGGACCAAATTTATATCAAGTTCCCAAAAATTGAACTCATGGTTCACAATAGGAACCTGTGATCATTAGTCAAAATGTGGGACCAAATATAAACAACCAAGTTTCCAAACGTTGAACTACCCAATGCACATTCCTGAAAATGTGTGACCATATATAACTACATCATTCCTTAGGCCCGCTTTACACTAGGAGACAAGGCTGAAGTAGAAAAAAAACCTTTTCAATCTGCCCTAAGTTACTAAAAAAGTGCTGAATTTTATGGCTGTGTACACCAGCCCTGACCCCTACTGTAAAGCGGGCCTTAGTCTCTCATTTACACACATAGCCAACAAACACTATCTTTTGTTATGGAGGAAAACTTGCAGAAGGATGAGATGAAGTATCATGTAATCAAAGTCTAAAAACCAACCTCAACTTGAACACAGAATTGACAAGCCTTGTAAACCCTAGATCCATCAACCTGAGAACCCAGCAGTCTAAACAGTAGAGCCAACCTCAAAACCAATGGGTTTTAGTTTCAGCATGTTCCATAGATCCAAAACCAGTCAGTGCGTCATCCATTTTATTAAAAACACGACCCACACATCACTGCTCCTCTAAAAACCCACAACCCAGGCAATACTGGTAAGGAACTTGACATAATAACAGGTGTTAGTTCACTCTTGGGTAAAAGCACAGTAAAATGAACCATTGGGACCAAGGTCGGAGTCCATATCAAGGACTGTATTTTACACATGCCCTACATTTATTGCTCTATTAAATATTAAAACTGTATTATAAATGTAATTTCTGGGACTTGATGTTAATATTGAAACCAAACATGATTCATATTATAATAAAAACTATCTTTTTTACATGAGGACCTAAATTATAGTCAAATGTATGATTCTATCTTTAACCATGATGACAAATTTTGAACTTTTTTGACCATTAAGGACGTTCAGAATCAAAATCAACAACGTATGTTAAAAGAATTCAATACATGTGCATTTAAAATATAAACACATGTGGCCCTTCTTATGAAATATATTATAACTCATAATAAATTTGAAAACATTTTATGAAGGTTTGAGTAACAAAAAGCACATTCAAATTTTAAGTCCTTAAAAGGACCTTGTCAACAAGTGTTTTGTGTATGACAAAAGACTTTAATAACATAGTGAAATGACTCCAAATTTAGAAGAGTCTAATTTCATGAGCACCAAAACACAATTACAAATTATGGATAAATAACTCATTAAATATAATTAATGGTGATTTTCTAAAGTAATGTAAAAACAGTTTTAAACATTGTCAACAACTTCTTTGGCTCCTTTTATTATGAATGTACCCTCTTATTAAAGAAGATGGTAATCAATTTCATTGAAAATAGACCCTAGAACTTAGAAACATGCAAATTTGTCATTACAAACAACACATGCCACAAATGGGCAATTGCTACTACAAAGGATTTTGCACCTTAATAGGTTGATATGGAAGTCTTGTTATGATGGACCCTTAAATGTAATACATTAGAACCCAAAACACCAAAACTAGGTGCAAAACTGCAATAAAATAAAAGGCTCGTGTGTGAGTCCTAGTAACATGGGCCCTTCCAAAAAGTACACCTAACCTCAAAATAACAAAACCAAAGGTGCAAAACTATAATTCAATTAAGTATCACTCCAAGTTACAAAGTGGAAAACAATTTCATTTTAGAGGTATGCATTGTGCTTCTCCAAGTAAGAGGAGTTTGGGCAAAAACATTTTTTCAATTGGGAGAAAATTGAAGGAGCACAAATGTTCTAAAACTTCAATTTTACATTTACTTAGAGCCTCCAAGGCTCTGGGACCTGTGTTTTAGTCGTTGTCATCAACTACATAAGAATGTAATTTAAATACATCTCATGTGAGAATAGGACATAGTTGGGGTTTTCTTTTTTTGTTATTTTTGCATAGAAATGGTGACTACCAACTTTTTGGTAACTTGTCATTGAATGGAAAAAGGCAATAGCGGCTAGTAGTGGCATTGCCATTATTATCTTCTTTTTATACATGGTTTATGTGTGTGGTTTGTGTGTTAGCTAATAAGATTTTTACATATATCTTTGAGTCCAATGGAAACAATTCTAACAATACTCGAAGAACTGGAGTATTTAGAGGGGTTGGTGAAATTAGCAAGGAAGAAAATAGATGAAGCAATACATGCAGACAAGGTGGCATCTGTTACACTAGCAGTACTTGGCCTGAGGAAGATCAACATAAACCGGAATCACAACAAGATTATCCATTTACTAGTTGAGGTGAACAACTCCATCCTACAAAGACTAATCGACACTGAAGTTTCAATGTTAATCATAGTTACCAATGTAGTCGGAGAATTGGGCATTATGCACTTGGTGACAAGTTTGAAGTCTTATTAGATTGCCTCAATTGTTGTGAGTTAAGCAATGGGCAAAATTAATGAACTACCAGTCCATGTGGGAGAAATATTCTGCAAAATGGATTTCATGGTGGTGGACACATATGGGTATGATGTTTTGTTAGGCTTGGACTTCTTGATCAAGATAGGGGTTATTGTTAACATTGAATTATAATTCATACAAGTGTGCCATGGATGATGCACTCCCAAGTCCCTTGTTAGACCCAAAAGGGATCCAACTATGTCAAATTGCAAAAGTAGTTTAAGACTTGGAGCCGCTCCTAGCTTCCAACACTAAAAGGGGTGAGAGGGGCGTGCTGAAAGCTCCGAGATAGACTAGGAAAAGGACAAGCTTACTTAGTTATCGGTCCTACATCCAAATCCAACCCACAAATGGGTTAGAACTCATTCTGCACCTTTTTGGTGTTGGGACAAGCCACGGGCAACTTGGACTCACTTGACTCACCATGGCCCGAACTCGGGGGAAGCCACCACCTTCCCCCATATAGTATTTTCTACAGCTCTCCACGAGACTTGCATCCAAATGGCTCTTTTTCTCGGGACTCCCAAAGTGGAGTCCCGAAACTGTCCCAATTTAGACTCTCGGGACTTTGGACACTCATAACTCCTCGCCCCGAACTCGGATCGGGACGAGGTCTGAACCAAAGTTGTAGCTCTCCTCAAGAGCTTTCCAACTGTGTGTCGCACTTCACCTACACACACCGGAATCAGGTCGATTCCCGACTTTTAGTGGTCAGGAGTCAAACTGCCAATTTGACTCCTAGCCCTTCTTTCGACCATAACTTGTGCTGTAGATGTCCAAATGGCTCATGCGAGGCCATTTTGGACATCTACACTTCAAGACCTTTCCAACAGTACCAAGAACGCCTCAATGCGAGGTGTTTTGACCCTTAGAATCACGTTCTAAATTTTCGGGAGTCTCAAAGGACTCCCAAGTCCCATTTTCGGGAGTGTGAGTGGCGACCTCACAACTCCTTCAAAGTGGGGTTACAACAATGGATTAGGAGCTAATGTTTAGATCTTACCTTTGAATATGGTGAATGTACTACAACAAATGAATAATCATTTGATTCCAAGCTTCAAATAATGCAAATTCAGGAGCAATTAAAATCAAGAAGCACTTGGGGTATAGCAAGTTTGAAACAAGGACTTCACTCTGAACTCTTCCAGCCATATGAAGAAATTCATTTTGATTCTTATGAAAATGTAAAGGATAAGTAATTTAGGTTGATTTTGCACTTGAAGAGAAGCATAGAAAAATGGAACCAAGTGATCATGGGTTGGAAGCATTAGTCAAAAATGAAGCTCCCAAACATATGTTAGCTGACTTTTGAACAACAATCAAGAAGAATCCCGGAAGGATCATTTTCATTAGATGAGGATGATGACTATCAAGATTGGCTAAAGTGGGTCAAATTTGATGGATCTTTTTTAAAATCGACAAATGTCAACTTCCTAACATACTTGCATTATTCCAAATCGATGCAGATGGAGGGAAAATGAAACAAAATGAAGAGCGAGCTAAAACCCATCAGTGATGAAAAGATATAAAAGGAAGGATCAAAGTGGATCCAAAGTTCGATTCATAGAAGTCCAAAGAACTATCGCAAATGTTGGAACAATTTACCAATGTTTTTATTTGGAACAAGTCAAAGCTTGGATGTTGTTCTATGGGGAACACTACATAGAGATACATAGGGATTTCCATCTTGTAGGACCACCCCTAATTGCCTATCTTTTTGCGAAAAGTTAAAGGTTAACAAACAAATTTAGGCACTGGTTTCTCTAGGCAAAATGCACTCCAACAATTTAGAATACGTTTACAACATGACCTTACTAGTCAAGAAGGACAAAAGTAGGTGTTTTTGTGGTGATTATAGACCCCTAAATTTGCAAATTTGAAGAGATGCATTCCCTATGCCATTGATTGATAACATCTTCAACCAATTGGATCAATTTAAGTATTATTCTACATTGGACTTGCAGAGTGACTTTTGGTAGATTTGGATGGCACCAAGGGACATTAAGAAAATGACAATCATAACAAAATCAGGACTCTTTAACTGGATAATGATGGATGCCATTTGGCTCAAAGAATGCCACGAGCACTTTCACTCGAATAATGACGAAATTTTTTCAAAATTAGATGCAACAATTTTTAAAAGTCTTTGTGGATGACCTAAACATACACAATACCTCTTGGTATAAACACATGAAACACCTGCATTTGGTGTTAAAGAGACTTAGGGAAGTGAATCTAACACTAAACCCTAACAAATGTGTTTTTGCTACTAAACACATAAGCTTCTTGGGGCATGTAGTCAATCAAAAAAAAACTATGTTAGACCTTTTGAAGATTAAGGTGATGGTGGAGTTTTTAGTACCAACCTTGGTTACAAATGTCTATGCATTTTTAGGGCTAACTGGTTACTATCAAAATTACATTAAGGGGTATGTGAAAATTTATGCTCCTTTGTTTGAGCTAATGAAAAAGGATGTAAATTTCAAATGGGTCTTTATTGAAGAGGGTGTTGGTGGAAACACAATTCCTATTCCGACTAGACTTCAACAAAACATTCATATTAAATGTGGACTAATCAACAAGGGGGGTGGGCACAATTTTGTCCCAGAAAGACGAGTGACAAAAACATGTGATAGCCTATGCTAGTAAGGGACTTTCATCAGTACATCAATGTTTTCATCCCATGGAAGGGCAATGTTATGCACTCATTTGGGGAATCATGCACTTTAAATAGTACTTGCATAGGAACCATTTCACATTAAAGATTGACCATAAGCCCTTGGAATAGTTGGCAACAATGTCAGATGCTTATGGAAAAAGGGGTAGGTGGATTGACATGTTGTAGGATTTTGACTTTAGATCATACACTAAGCAAGAGCCAAGCATGGCAATGTAGATGTGTTTAAACGCAACCCTGTCAATCCTACAACTAATGATGAGGACTTTAGGGATAAAATTCAAGATATGCGAATGTTCAAAAAAATGGGGATTCAGACATGGATTGGGAGGATGTGTCTCAAACATCAAGAAATAATCACCTCCAAACTTGAGAATCCACAAATCCTCATGGTGGAATTAGAAAAACAAGATGCGATAATAGAATTAACTAAGGGACAAACTAGAGATGGAGTGTCAAGGGCTACTAAGACCTTTCAAGCACACAACCAGAAGAGAAAGAAACTATCGGCAATTTCTAGAGAAATGACATACTTGACTAATGTCAATTTGCACCTAGAATTGGTTATGGCTACTCCAAAGATGTTAGAAATTGGTGAAGATAGTGCAGAATATTTAGAAGTAGAAGATGATGACAATGGGGACAATGAGCGTAACCTAGACATTTGGCAAGATGTTAACTGCCTCATGGTCTTTGAATGGAAGAAGGTTGTATGATGGGTGTACAACACAAGAATCAACAAAATCAAAAAATGCATCCTTAACTACTATTAGCATGGGGAGACTTTGATTTTCAAGGGATTGACCATGCCGAAACCTAATGAATAACAACAAATAATTGAAAAGATCCATGTTGACCTTGGACATTTTAATGAACAAAGTACCTTGGCAGAAATCTACAGGAGATATTATTGGCATAACTAAACGAAAGAAGTTGGCAAAGTGATGAAGGCATGCCACCAGTGTAAGATGGTGAAAAGAATAGGGAACATCAAATTTGATGTTAAGGAACTTAAAGCATACCCATTCATGATTTATTTTATATGATTACATTAAATACGACCGGTTTTCTTTTTGGAATTAAAAATGGCAATAAGTACATCTTATTGGCCATTGATCATTATTCAAAGTGGTGAGAAGTTAAAGTCATGCCTGATCACATTACTACCCTAGCTACAAAGTTTCTAGAAGATGAGATAATTTATTGATTTGGTGTTCCAAGATGTCTGCTGACTAACAATGGTGGAGAATGGGCTAGAGAATTTGACAACTTGTGTAAGGTTTATGGGATCCAACATTAATTCACAACGCCTCAGTGGCCACACTACAATGGGATGGTGAAACGAATGATCAAGACTATTAAACATGGTATCATTTGGACTCCCATAATATGTCAAAAGTTGGGACTTGCAACTACAACGAGTGTTATATGGTTATAAATGTGGGATGCAAGTTAGTACCAAGTTTTCGCCTTTTATGATCCTTATGGGCCGCTGATTCAAACTTAAAATGGACAATCATTTGAATATGTTGACACAAGAATTTGATGTAGAAGTTGGAGTAAAGCAAATGGCTGAACAAGTAATTTCTAAAATGGAATTAATTGGTGGGATGCACAAGGCCATTCTTGGGAATGTTGAGAAGGCGCAATAAAAGCAGAAGAAGACCTTTGCGCTACACAAAGGGAGGCAAATGTTTCCAAGCTTCGTTGATGGGAAGGATATCGTGAAGATGAAAAAACCAAGCAAAAAGAAAACCCTAGAGGCAAGCTAGGAAGGGCCATATTTGTTTGTTGGATATGCTAATGGGAAAAATGAAACTGACTTAAATGAAGGAGGGTGCTTTTGTATCATTAAGGGGTTGGAAGAGGCTCGATGGCAACAACTTAAGAGGGATCTACAACTTTTTCATATTATAACGTGATTTGATGAAAGCTACAAGGGTGTAGCTAAATCAATTTAGGAGTGGTCACATATGTAACCTAATAACATGTCATATGAGAGCAAAACATAGTTAGGGTTTTCTTTTTTTGTTCTTTTTACACAGAGATCACGATCGCCAACTTTTGAAGTAGTTTATCCTTGAATGAAAGAAGGTGATAATGGCTAGTAGTGGCATTGCCATTATTACCTTCTTTCTATACATGGTTTGTGTGCTAGCTAATAAGATTTCTACATACGATGCTTTGTGCAAAGATTTTTGTGTGTTTTGTATGCAAGAAGGATGGAATGGAGGTATGGTGCGAGGGATTTAAGGTGGGCAAGGTTCTGGGCAAAGACAAACATTGAGAAGCTAAGTATAGTGTGTTTTTTGGAGAATGTTTTTAGATGTTGCTACTTGATTATGTGATCTTCACAAAGACTATATCAAAATTAATTTTTCTGCATAGATATAGACTTTTGTGAGATTATAGAACAAGGCAATGTCAAGAGTAATTTTCATCTTCCTTAACTTGAAATAAAAAAACTGGAAAGGATTAGAGAGTCTAGGTTAATGAGTTTGACAAGTCCCATTACACCAAATTATGGGTTGAAGTCAATTCTGTTGTGGGATTAGGGACTAAAGGGATGTTGTTCTGGGAATTGATTGTTAATGAGCCAAGGGTGTAAGTTTTGTATTTCTAGTTTTGTGAGAATGGGATGATACTTGTCTAAAGACACCAGAGGTGAAAAGAGAGAGAGAGAGCTCTGATCCATTGTCTCTGGTCTACAGTTGTTAAAGATTGTAATAATTAGAGTGTGATACTTTCTACAGTTTGGTGCTGATATCGGCGGTTTGGTGTTGACCACTGGGACCACATTTCGAGGACCCTATGAATAAAATTTGGCCTGTATATGAGTTGTCTTTAGAGGTGATGATGTGGATAATGTAGGGCTCTTATCTTCTGTGCAACAATTTCAGTCTCAGGCAATGCAGGCAGGATAGTAGATAGAGCTGCAGAGCCCCATTTTTAGGTCACAGGAGTCTGGAAATCCTCGTGAGTTTTCGAATAACTCTGGTTACTGACAGAATGTTTTGACAGAAGTAAATATGACCAATGTTGGTCTGGTATAGATTTTTTAACAAACCAGCCTGGTCCTGGTATGGGATTTTCATGTTTTTCCCATACCAGGCTAGATGCCAGTCTGGTTCTCCTATTCACCTCTCCTATTAATTAGATGAGCTGCTTCCCAAGTTCAATTTTTTTTTTTGCAATTAGCCACATTATTAGCCCACCACTCAAAAAAAAACCATGTAGGCTCCCCAAAGTAGAAGTTTCTATTTTGAAGTACAGAGTTCCTTCCCTTTGGTCCACTCATATAGGTGAAAGAAGGACAACATGTGCCAAAAGCATATGGGATAAATGTGAGGTGCTATGGAGAACATGTTGGGGAACACATTGGGAATTTGGGAACATATTGAGAATCTAATAGAACCCATTGAGAACTTAAAAGGAACACCTGTCAAGTTCTTTGACTTTTCTGGACGTTTTGAAAACCAATGGTTCTCTGATTCTGATTTTTTATGTAAAAAGACTGGAATTGATGGTTTTTTTTAGAGAACCAAAATCGTCAGTTATTTAAAAAATCAAATAACCACACAACACTGGTAGGCACCCACAGTGTCTCCTATTTCTTGATGTCTCCCTTGTCCTTTTGCATGCTGATGTTTTTTTTTGGTTGCTCAAGTGGCTCCTTTCCTTTGGGCTATTCTTGTCCTTTTTTTGGGGTCTTGTTTGTGCTTCAGTGGCTCCTCTCCTTTGGGTTATTCATGTTTTGTAGGATTGTTGTTGGTTCCCAACTTACTCCTCTTTTTTGAGCTTCAAAATAATTGGAGCCTAACCAAAAACTAACCAGAACTTATTTGAACCTAACCATTAACTGTGAATCATCCAAACATTAAAAGTTTTTAAATTTTGGATTTGGAACCACTTAGCATTGTAGAACTCAACTCAAACCAAATCTAATTTTTTCTCTTTTTCAAAAAATTTAACCAACCAAAATTCGAGCCCCACCCATGTTTACTTATAAACCCCAAACTAGAACCATGCCCATATTTAGTTACAAACCCCAAATCGGAACCCTGCCCATGTTTAGCTTCAAACCTGGAATTGGAGCTGAAAATTCTAGAAGCACGTGAACATTGGTCTTCCAGACTTGTGTGGTTACCAGTTTGGCTGGTTAGAACTGCCAGTTCTAGTTCCAATTAGTGAAAACCAAATTGGAACTGGTTCTGATTTTGGATCTGGTTCTGGAACTGGGAACAGGTCTAAAACCAAACCCAATTCTAGAACCAGAATTAAACAGTTTGAACTTGGGCTTCAACCTGGGCTTTTTTATTTCTTTTTGAAAAAAAGGTTTGAAAGCAAGGACTAACCAGAGGTTAACCAGAAGTTAACTGCTGGTTCTAGACCGGGTTACCCAATACTCGACCAAAAGCCAGGTCTGATTTCCAGAACTGGACCTGGGGTTTCATTTTTGGGGAGCCTGAACAATTCTCAATTTTTCTAAGAACTAGAACTAAGATTACCAGAGTACCCAAACAGATTCAGCAACAAACTGCCAAATAATTAATTAAATCTCAAATCTTAACTTCAACAGTTGGTTTTTTAATTCTGAAACTTTCAGCATTGGTAATGTTTATAAAAAAGATAAACATGGCAGTGCTGTTCTTGTGGATAGTCTAAGTGAGTTTCTTAAATTGTTGCATTCTTAAATTCAAGGATTGGCAGGTCTGCAGTTCAATCAGTTGAATACTTCAATTTTCAATTTTATAAGAATTATTAAAATTTCGGCACAAACAATAAATAAATTTGAAAAAATAAGAAATAATTTAATTTATACCAAAACTGTTCGTGTACTACAATATTCATAAAAGTCAAGAACCGCCCAACAATGGTATCTATCTCCCTACCCAGTACCCATCAAGTGCCTTATGTAGATAGATAATAGGGACTTTCATTACCTAACTACTCAAGGAAGACACTTACACTCTTAACTAGGTTGTGCAAGGGCTAACAGGATAGGTTATCAAGGTGGTACCTCAATAACTCAGTTGCTGTTCATCCGCAGCTGAGTCACATGAAGTTTTGAATGGATGGTGCACCGGTGGACATTGGGTCATCATGACTCAAACATTTAGAATGCAGCTTCTTGCCAGCCATTGCAAGTTCCACCTGAATGCACAATTTGAAGTCCTCAGAATTTGCTTTCTTCCTTCACACAGTCAGACATGAGTTTTTCTTCTTTTCTGTCGAAATCTGTGTCCATGTGAAAAGGTCGGTGCAGGCAGTTCAAATTCGACCTTTTTCGAACTTGGAAGCTTGAGCCCTTGGTGTATGAAGAAAGCTGTCTGCATGAACTCGGACCATCGAAAAGAATCTGTCTGGTTTCTTTCATTCTTCTCAGCCCTGGCCTTGAAGCTTGAGCCTTACCAGCTTCAAGGAAAGTTTGTCACTTTCAGCATGCACCATTCGTTCCAGTGCAGACTCATGTTCGATTTATTCTTTTTGATTTTAGCCCTCAAATCTTGAGCTCTAGCTGTTTTATGACAGATGTATGTTTCAACTTGAACCATTTCAGGGCGGCTCCGTGCAGATTCAATTTCTTTGGCTGGTTTGTCCAGTTTCTTTGGTTCTTTCATCCAATTTCCTTGGTTCTTTCTGCCTGCATGGCCCAACAGCTTGAGCTCTCACTTTGCCACCTCACATCGGTGGTTTGGTACAGGATTTTATTTTCTTCTACTCACTCCCTGGTACACCATCCTGGCCAGAGTGAAGCAGCACCATCCACTGGATGCCCATTACTACTCAGCTGTGGATGAACCTCAACTGAGTTAATATCTGGTTTCACCTTGGTAACCCATTCTACAAGTAGTAGGTCCTCTATACAAGTAGATAGGTAGGAAAATAAGGGACTAGTAAGCAAGTGGATGGTTTGTACCAGTGTTGGGCGGTTCTTTCCTCTTTTTTTTGAGAATGAGTGGTTTCAGTTCTTCCCAAAACTTGAAAGAATCAACCCAGTTCTTTTTTAAATATATACTTTAGACTTACAATAACTAATTAGGGTATCATATATTTTTAAAATTGTAATAAAGCTAGTTCTCAAATAGGGCATTTCTCACAAATATGATAATAGTCGGTTTTCATATTTGATTTTCACAATCTGAATCTCAAATTTATATATTTTTATAAAAAAATTCTCAGTTAAAAAAGAATTGAAAAATAAAAACAAACCTGTGTAAAGAATGATGAAAATGTTACACAATTTTGTCTATAATAATCTATATTTTCAAAATCTCATCCCTTTTAACTACTCTTTCAAATTTCTCTAATTACACATTAATGTCAATTGGCTCTATTAAACTAAGAAAAGGTTTACAATCAATCCTAAAGTCATTGGGCAATTTTTATTCACAAATATTAATTTCTTTTAATTACCCAAATGTAAACAACATCTCCTCATATTGGTAAAAATTCCCACCAAAGAAAAAATTCTTTCAATCTCAATTTGTGAACCAACAATATTTAAGATCTAACAAGCAAGGACTTGAATTATAGGAAGCATAGATTTGTGCTTCTCTCACCATTGAAAAAGACATTTGATATTTTTCACGTCCACTTGAAACCTTTTGAAAATCAAAAGTTCCTTACTAACAAGCTCCCTTGTTAGTTCATTTGTGTTTGTTGTCATTTCAAAAATGTTTAAATTGCAATTTTCATTAACACTTTAGTCAACAATGGCATTTTTAAACAATGAATGCAAATGATGATAGCATTTTAACAACATGAGATACAAGGTTTTTTTTATCATATTCATCAACAATGACATTGCCTTGCTCAAGGTTAATAAATGAGGCACTAAACATAAGTTTTTGAATCTAGGATCCAACATCAAAAACATGATGTTATGAGCCTTCTTTTCTTCATATTTTTTTCACAATTTGTTTTTAAAAAACACTTCAAACCTTTTTTCTAATGTTAAAAAATCTAACTCAAGAATAACAATGGACTTTTGTTCTATAAAATTATCAAAGAAAACTAAAATTCATGTGTCTTCTTTCAATTTCAAACAAATGGATATGATAAAATTCAAAACATTACTTAACAATCAATGACCTTTAGATTGATTAAAAACACGAGCAAACACAACAAGGGAAAGGACATCAACAATGATTTGAAAGATTTGTCATGTCAAAGCAAAAAAACACCCATGTAGTCATTTTAATAATAATTTACTTGTTATAACAAAAGGTAATTGTTTTTTGAAATTGTAATGCTTCCTAGAAAAAGGATTTTGTTGACAAATTTGCGAAAGAAAAAAAAACTGGTCGAACTTATTATTAATTGAAATTAATTTTGTAACATATATAATTTTCATGCAACAATACATGAGATTAAGAAGTTACCTTGTTTTCACTAAAATATTCAACTTCCTTGGGGCCAAACCAAATTCAACACATGCCATGTTTCACTTTTTGTCAAATGTAACATGTTTTAATTGCCAATTAACTGTCAAAAAGTTAATCACAAGGGGAAATTATATGTCATGAGTACCTTTCAACATCCAAAGATCAAAACTCGTTGAGGAATTATGTTATGCCAAAGCTAGTAAAAAAATAACTATTTGGTTTTTTCCACCAACTCAAGGAATATCTTTTGTGAAAACTTCTTTTTAAAAGGAAAGACAAGTTTTGGACATACATGCAAACATAAGCGCTTCATCCATATACTTTCAACAAATTGCATGGACCAAAATGACAACTAGCCCATATCATTTTGGTCTTGAAGTTTTAACATGCATTCAAAGTTTTTCATGTATTGTTCCCCATGTCAATGTATATTCTTGAAATTGTTAATTTGGCCTCAGGAGAAGTCTAGCACCATCATTCAGTTCAATGTTTTCCAATTATTTTTCCATGACTAAAATGAGAAATTTTATAAGTAAAAACTCATTTTATTTTGAAGTCCTAACTTTCAATCCTCCATTGGATTAACATGCCTTTACCCATAAATATGTTTCTCACAACGTCGTTCTTGGAAAGGTAAACGTGTATTGATCACAAGCAACACAAATTTTAGTTCCATTTTCTAGTTCTTGTCCCCTTCAACACAATTGGCATTTTCTAAGCATTTCTTCTTGAACCTAATTGTTTCCTTGGTATATTCTTGAATAATTTTCAACCTAATTAAGGTTTACGATTCTCATTGGATTTTGTATACCTTATGTTTGACCATATGTTTTTTTCATATCGGTTTTCAAGCATTTGAAAAAATCTTTGGAATTGAAGGACTCTACAACCTAAAAAGAAGGCTTGCAATTTTGAATTATGATCTTATTGAAGTCAAATGCATTGAATCGAACTCAAATTTCATTGAGTTGAATTTGAATTTAATTAAATGGAATTCAAATTTCAATTGAAGGGAAATGGGATGCAAGGTGGTGCAAAAAGCTATTAAAAATGAGTCTTAACTTTCATCATTTGTGACTATGGTGTTGAAAAAAAATTCCAAAAAACATTTCTCCATTCCATTTAGAGCAAACTCCAAACTAAAATCTATTTGGTAAAGACTACTATTGGACCTTAAACTAATCTACCCTATGCTAGTTCCAATGTTGCCATTGTCATTGGAATTTTAAAATAATCACATCTTCCACAGTTGTGCTTTACTTTGAATGATTGAATTTCTGCTATAGTAGGTCAAATTCATCACTATAAAAACAAACCAAAAAATTCTTTTCAACAAGTCATTTCGTTTTTACATAATGAAATTACTTAATTTTTTCATTCACACAAACTTTGAGATTTTCTTGAAATTTGTCTTATGTTGGACAGACATACAAAAATATTTGATGTATGTGGCAGATGATGGCATTGAATGCATGGTTATAGTAATAAATGTCATATTTGTAACTTTTTTGAATCACAACCAATGGTTTTTCTATCAATTTTGTGATGTAACCAAAGTGGTGATCATCCACAGGAAGATTTAGACAAATTTGGTTACAAACAAGATTTGAAAATAAATTCATTTAAATGTCCTATGTGACATTCCTTCACACTGTGACAAGCTTGTGAGGGTGAGCCTCATTTCATTCTAGTTGCCCCTGTGCAAGCAATCATCTAAGCCATAGAGATAGGCTTACATGGAGGGATGTGGTTGGGACCTCCTGAGCTCTCAAAACATATTCTTTAATCACACCAATTGTGACTACTTGGATGAAATATATCTGCATCATGTACTGCATTCTACAATTTTGCATGCTCCTCTCCCACTTCTCAGGCTTTCAACAAATTTTGAATGTCCTTCTGCATCAAGCCAACAGAAAACATGAATGAATGGCTGTTAATACATTAAAGATAAATGAAAACATTATGAGGTATATGTCTCATTTCAAGTTTCTCACATTTCCAGCAAAGACCCTAAAATGCAGATATGTGAGACTTCTGTATGTTGTGCCAGATAAAATACAGGGAAACAATCACTATGCTTTTTCCATAAGAGGAAGCAAGTTGTAGCCAGGGAACCTCAGCATGTCAACTTCATTCAGATGTAGCAAGAGTTTGTGAATATATACGCTGTGACCTATGTTTGAATGAAGATGGACAATCTTTTGTGCAGCAAAGCAAGATTTACTGATGGCCCACAAAGTAGTAAGGAAACATGAATCTTTCATTGTGATTTTGTGCACACAATTCTTGGAGGATAGGATTGTCCCACACAGATGTAACATTAACAGAAGGTAAACAGAAACACATTACAAGCTTCCAAAACATACCCCAGAGGGCATATCAATGGGCACTTACTATGAACCAGAAACAACAGGTAGAAAGGATAGAGACACAGGGATTTCACCTCAAATGCAAGGGGAGAAGTTGTCGGTTCATAGCGTTCCACAACCTGCCCCTGCTTGTTCACTAGAAACTTGGCAAAGTTCCATTTAATACTATCCCCTGACATTCCTCCTCCTTTGCTGTTCTTCAAGAACTTATACAGAGGAGCCTCTGCTTGCCCATTCACATCAATCTGTAAAACAAGGCATTCAAAAGATTTGGGTTTTCACAATGCAACAGTACCTTGGAACAACAACTGGCAAGGCAAAAGATTCATTGCCCAACATGCAATCCACACCTTAGCAAGCATCATTGAATCATTCTCCTAATGCTTTCAAAAACAAACATGATAAACGAACACACAATAACTTTGTGCCAATTTTGTATGTCAGCATCGTGACCCTTGCATGTAATCTAGAAAAGTTTTCAAATTACTCAAAAACATAGAGAGTTCTGGAGTCATTCATTTGTTCATGGAGAATGAGTGAGTTGATTGCACCTTAGCAAAAATTGGGAACTCAGCTTTGAATCTTGAGCAGGCAGTCTCCTTAATTTGTTCATTTGAGCCAGGCTCCTGACCACCAAATTGGTTTGATGGGAATGCTAAAATTTCAAAGCCTGGAAAAACCACCAACCTTCCTACTGTCAGCACTCTTGATACCAATTTTGTGCTTGCATGTAGTGACCAAGCCTCTGTCCTTTGACAGACATTTCCTGATATGGGAATCCTGGATGGAACATCAACTCACATACAGCCATCTTACCACTTTCTTTGTATTTGCTGTACAGCTCTCCAAGTTCCTTGTAGTTAGTACGGGTCAACCCACTGTTTACCCACCAAACCAACCAAGAAAGAAGAAAACCAGCATCAAGGATGGAAGATAGAAGAATGCAATGTGGCAATCCTCCTTTACATTCATTTCAATGCCCAGAATAAGAAAGCCAAACATTACATTTTTCTTCTAGCCCCGTCAACTTGAAATGCCTATTGAAAACCAATATCCGTATAGAAGGATTCATTGCATGTGCAGATCAAAACTCCACAAAAACATGTCAGGTAACCAAAAAATGTTGTATCAGTTCCACCAAACTTAAATAGACATGACAAGAATAATGAGTGCAGTTGAAGCTTTTTGAATGTCAGGTGCGAAGTATCAGGCCATCACACTGCATCATGAATGGCAGTGACTAGCAGCCAATAGTGAGTCCCACACTGACTCCATCAGCTCCCCTAACAATGCATGTAGTATTTTTTTTTAAATGAACCCCATAATAACCAGACAGAAAAAAACTGCAAAATGAAAATAAAGAAAAAAATTGGCATCATCATACAGTAGAGTAAAAAGGTGCACAATACCACTGGGAGGCGACATTCACAATGAGAAGAACCTTGCCCTTGTATATGCTCAAGTCAACATCATTCCCTTTGATATCCTGTGACCACAAGAAACACATGGCAATCCAGTGTTTGAGATACATTATCAGTTACAAAAATGAACTTTTTCTTTCAAGAAGGAAAGGAAATGCAAGTGAGAGTGGACAGCAACATTTTCACTGATTTATTAGCAGGTATTTCCTGTTCATTAGCGTTGGACTCTGTACACTATCTCTGGCGTTGCTCAGTATGTGACCCTGCAAAAATATTTCTCCCATCCAAGTTTTAGTTATTTACTTTCTTCCAACCCCACCCATAAAACTAAAACTGGCAGTGCAAATAGGTGGGGAGACTACTGATAGCAAACCACCCGGACCAATCATTATGATCAGCCAGTCAAGAACAGGGAGCAGCAGTCAGATCATATTTATTACACTCTTCTCTGGCAGGTGTTAAGCTTTGCGATGCCATTTACCAGCCTCAGCAAACTGTACAAAAATGCTGGGCCAAAACCATTTTGCTGAGCCAAACCGACCGTGTTTTGACTTTTCTTCATCCAGTTTTGATCTGCAGGGTCACATACTGAGCACCGGTGGAGTTGCTCTCACATCCCAGTCTTCTTCTAATTCAATGAAGAAAATTGCCAAACCATTGTGCCACTCCTTCTTCGCGTGTAGTTTTCCAGCAACAAGAATGAACACATGAACACAACCGATCATTATGACTGACTGCCTCTTCAGCCATAGGTATCGGGAAATTCCTGCGACGAACACTAAACGCCACGCGACAGGAAGAAAGGGCAGATGGAAAAAGCTTCAATCAAAATTGGAGAAAAATAGAATAAACTCAGCAGGCAATGTAACTGGTGACAAGATTCACGAGCATCGCTTGCTTTTGCACCTTTTTTAGAACTCTCTCTTGATGGATTAACCTGGAATTGCAACGCTGAACAAATGTAAAACGAAAGGGAAAAGCAAAGACTGGGTGAAATGCTGCAACAAACCTTGACTATGTGATCGTAAACACTCTTCTTGGCAACTTCCGCAGCCGATGCGCGCGAGCTCAGATTGACACCCACAGCGAAGCTCAACAATCCCAAACCCGCAGCTCTACGTCCTCGCGATGCCACAATCCTTGTCACCGCGACAGGCTTAGAAGAAGAAGAGACGGACGCTCCAAACAACTCGCTGCTGGCTCTCGTAAACAACGCAGCGGAAGAGAAGGCAAAAGAAGAAGCTTCAGATCTGAGAGAATGTATGCTTGTTCTGGCTAAGCAGGAGGAGAACTTGGGGGAGGACGCGATACGCACCAACAACATTCCACCCGCAACAGGCGTAGCCGCAACCGAGCCAGACCGCAAGAGCGCCATCACGAGAAACAACGAACGATCGTCGATGTCGCAGACACGGCGAGAACAGAGGAGACTCGGAGAGAGACACACACACACACACGTTGGTGGGTGGGAGGAGGGCAGTTTTCGGATTCGAACTCGGATGGGTTTTCCTGACTGACAATCGTGGCTTCGCTCTCAGCCACTAGGCTACTTACATAAAAAGATTAGGTCGGTATATGCTCTTGTTCTCCAGCCTACGTATCAGCAACCGCTTATTTTACAGGCGAGATTTTGCCAAGAAGCGAAATTAATCAAAGAATTCGAAAAAGAACTGATTTTGGAGGTTTTCAGTCGCCAAAAGTGAAGGGGGGGGCGATTTTTTTTAATTAAGAAAATCACCAGATTTCTGTACTTTGTTTTCATTGTGTAGCCAAAAATATTAAAGGATGATTAAAGATTCATACTTTAGTTCTGGTTTATAGCCATATTTGGCTAAATCTTTTTATGGATGATTGGCACTTTTTCTACATCTTTGTATCAATGATCGCCACTGGCTACAAACAAAAAGTGTAAAGAAAACACTGCGTGGTAGTGCTGGTTTTTTTCTTGGCGAATTTTCACATTTTTTTGGACATGAAAATTATGACTTTGACACATACACAGGATTTTTTTGAAAGAAATGATTCATCCATCAGGATTTTGGGAAAAATAAAAATAACAATTTGCCAGGATTTTACAGCAGGTTGCAAGCAGGTAGCGAAAAATAAGAGGATTCTTAAATTTTCTACTTTCACATCTGGTCTATTGCCGAATTTGGCTAAATCTTAATGTGGATGATCACCAGTTTGGTTATATCACAAAATTGGAAAAAAAATTAAAAAATCCCAGCTGGGTGGTAGCCTAGTTAGTAGTAATGATTTTTTTTGCCTGGTGTATTTTTTCTTTTTTGGTCCCTGGGAACTCTGATTTCAACCTATACAAACTTTAAGTGATTTTGCTCAAAAAATGACCCAAAGTCCCCAGTTTTGAAGAAAAAAATTTGCCAAATTTTCTTTGGTAGGTTCTAGCAGGTAGTAAAAAATATACAAGGATGCTTAAATTTTTTGACATCCATCTGTAGCTTATAGCCAAATTTGGCTAAATCTTTTTGTGGATGATTGCCACCTGTGCTAGTCACAAACTGGGAAAAAAGAGCCAGTAGCTACCAATGTTTTGGGTCTTAAAATGGCCCAAAATCACCAATTTTTGAAGAAAAAAATCACAAATTTCCAAATTTCTGTAATAGGTAGGTAATAGCAGGTAGTCAAAAATATAGAAGGCTGCTTAAAGTTTTTGGCATTCGTCTGTAATTTATAGCCAAATTTGGCTAAATCTTCTTACAGATGATCACCAACCTCTCCTAATCACAAAATTGAGAGAGAAGACCTAGTAGGTAGCAATGTTGGGCAGCTATAGGAAATAGCAAAAGACCAGTACCGGGTAATTCTTTGAATTTTTAAAGAACCGTTGCTTTCAATTCTTTAAATACTCCAGGATCAGAGAACCATCAGTTCTAGTACTTTTGAAAAAATTTCAGAATCAAAGAACTACCAGTTCTGGTTATTTCAAAAACATCAAAGAATCAGTGGGCTTTGTTAATGAACCGGCAAAGAACCGAGTTTTCTTTGAGAGGTTCTTTGACATTTTCTCTTTTTTTGAGAGCTGTGGTTATATATCAATGCCAGTTATTTCGAATATTTTAAGAATCAGTGTCGTGATTCAAAGAACCGCCCAACATTGAAACAGACTCTGATGGTTATCAGGGTGGTTCTTAAGATTGATAGCGGTGGCTCTGGAGAAAACAAAGAACCAGTTCTGATATGTAACCACAGTTCTCAAGAGAATCAAAGAATTCAAATAATCACCTACTAAACCCATCAGTTCTTTCATAAAAATAGTGGGTTGTTTGAGATTTTGAAATAACTTGAGCTTTTTTCTTTTTCTCTTTCTTTTTTTCTTTTCAAACAAATTGGGAACCCAGGCCCCCTCCTATATAACTTCAAAGATCTTTTTGTAACAAAAAAAGACAGACTGAACTTCTGCAACACACCATTCAACAATAGAGAGATGAATTTTGCAACATCAGAGTTTCTATTACAAAACATATGAATGGTAACATATAATCATCATGAATTTGATTCCAAGAACCACTATATCCCTAATTTGATCCCAAGAACCACTACACAAACAAATTGGGAACCTAGGCCCTCTCCTACAAAACTCCATTCAAAGAACTTTTTGTAACAAAAAAAGACAGACTGAACTATTGTAACACACCATTCAACAATAGAGAGATGAATTTTGCAACATCAAAGTTTCTATTACAAAACATATGAATGGTATCATATGACCATCACGAATTTGACTCCAAGAACCACTATATCCCTAATTTGATCCCAAGAACCACTACATCCCCACTAAGTATGGGTTTCCAAGAATCAAAGTTTTCCGACCTCACTCTCTTGAGCATCAATAGGTCATAACCATGTGTCTCTTTGTCACAAAACCCACCAACTACCACATAGACAACATACACACACAACACCCAATGCACAATTTGACAAAAATTAGTTGGCTACTTCTCTCAATCATTCAACATTCTGATCAACTCATGAAAACAACATTGCACAACAATGAATGCCTAAACCCCAACCATCAACTCAAAAAGTTGGACAAGGAAAACTGACACCTCTCAATAACCACATTAGAACATAACTTGTTGCAAAAGTCCCATGCTCCTTCGGAGTGCTCAAAAAACTAGGTGTTTTCTCTATCTTTGTGACTCAATAAAAAATGTTACAAAATATGAAAAGAAAAACAATCATGCGTTGATGATTTTGTGTGCAACAATAAATAAGAAAATATTGCAACAACTTGTCAATTACAAGACAACAAGAAAGATGTGGGAGAAAATTATTTTGTTGCATACACAAAAGGCAACACAAAATGTTCATTATCTTCAAGAAAAGTTTTACAATCTTAAATGCAAGAAACTAATGATTTAGCAACATTTATGGGAGAAATTGAGATGTTCATTAGCCACTTAAAATTTTTTGGGGAAGATTGTTTTAATGACAAAGCCATAATGATGAAGTTGATGTGTAATTTTCCATTTGAGTATGATTCATACTCAAGGCATGGGATAATGTTGTATCATCTGAGAAGATGTTTGAAAATTTGAAATTACACTTGCTTGCAAAATAACGTTTCATCAAGAAGAACATGATGGTGATTGGACAAGAAGAATAGATAGCTTCCTATGCCAATAAAAATGGTTCTCAGTGTTTTGGTAAACATCATCCAACTTTAGGTTTCACTAGAAATGGATCATCAAAAAATGTTTCATTTGGATTGAGTGACAACAGTATTTCATCAAATGCAATTGGAAAGGAGAATCAATGTCAGTGAAGAATTTTGATGTTTGAATAAAGATAACAAAGAAATGCAAAGATAGTTGAATTAAAGAAATGAACACAATGTGCTAACTGTGGACAAATAGGGCATTGGCATTTCGAATCTTGAACCGCAACAAAATTGAAAAAATCAATGATCAAATGAAGGTGTTACATCCCAAGGACAACAAAAATTTATGATAGAAATAAATGATTCTTCACAAGGACCACAAGCGTTCATGGCAAGTGTAAATGAACATTCAAAGAGTGTAATAACATGGTATGCAAATAATGGTGCTTCTCAGCACATGTCTAATCAACGATCATGGTTTTGTAACTTTGCGCCTATTATGAATGGAATATGACATATGCAAGTAATTGCTAGTCACTTCAAACGGGTAAAGGGGATTCGTGACATTAAGATTCAAATATTTATTAATAACCAATGGGAGTTGCATGGAGTGTTAAAAGACATATTGTTTGTCTTTATATTCAAAAGAGATTTGTTTTTAATGTTGGTAACAACAATCAAAGATATTGAAACATTACATACCAAGACATGATACAAGATGTTATAAAAGGGACAAATAGTCATGAATTCTAAAAGGCATGATCTATCAATTTATTATTAAAGTTGTGTTTCAAACTACACATGCATGTGTTGTTAAGAACCTTGGATGGAATTCTTATGGAGATGGTAATCATAATCTAAAATTTAACACAATAGGTTGGGGCATTTACATCATGATGACATGAGCTATAAAATGGTCATTTCATTCATGTGACTATCTATGTTAATGATGAATTAATCTACAATGGAGGTTGCCTAGCAATCTTTTGGAAATTATAATTTAGATGCTTTTCAAGTTTAGTTTTCTCTCTTCAAAGGAATTGATGAAGCACTTGAATACTTGGAAAATTATTTGAAAACAAAAAGTTGTTGATTTTTATATTGGCTTTTGTATCATTCATGACCATGTTCATCAATGACTTGTTCTTGATCAAGAGCAATATATTTTACACATTTTGATAAAGTATGGATATCAAGATGCAGTGTCAATATCAATTCCAACAAACCCACATACTATTCTAAATGTTGGAGGGACATAGGATGATGCCATTGACACCAAATTTTCCTACAAGGAAATTGTGGGTAACATACAATTTGCTAACCTCCCAAAAAGGACACTAAGTGTTCAAATTTAAAACCATGTGCATCAAAAAAACTATTGTTCATGGGGTATTAAGTAAATTTTCAGCTTATTTTTCCTCACCCTATTATTATTTAATTTTTTAATATGCACATATTTAAACCACCTTATATTAGTTTAAAATCTTTTTTTGGGATTATTGCAACCCTATATTAATTATACATTGGTTTTCTAGAATATACATACCCATATTTTTAAATTAATTAAACTATAATTTTTACCTCACAACCAATATGGCACCCTATATTTTTATTCAAATATTTTGTAAATTTATAAGGAATGTCCCCCCCTAAGGTTAACTTTGGTATTTGTCTTAATATAACATATGTTGTTTCCATGGCTACCAAATTTTCTTTGGCACCTAAACATGTTCATTGTAATGCAATCCAAAGAATTTTTAAGTACCTAAAGGCAACTTCAAACTTAAGTATTTGTTCGATTAGAAATGGAATTATTAACATCATAACAACATACTATGATGTTGACTATATAATTGATCTTGATGATCGTGAATCACACATAGGATTTATATTATCCATGAATGAGGGCCCTATTGCTTGGGGCTCACAAAAACAACCATATTCAAGTTCCATTATTAAAACAAAGTACATAACAAAAGCAATAGTTACAAAGCAAGTCATCTAGATGTGCAGGCTCTTGGGCAAACTTCGTTTTCCACAAGAATGACCTACTTACATTTTCAATGATAATTAAAATTTCAACCAAGGTTTTACATAACCCCAAATTCCATCAAATAGCCAAACATATCGATATTTAATTTCATGTCATCTAAGAAGAAGTTGCAAACAAACATATTTCAATTGTTTATATTCCCACCACAAGGCAAGTTGTTGATATTTTAGCAAAAAGCTTGCTTGTTAATAAGTTTTGCAAGTTTTGTGCATTAATGGTAATGGTCGTTGAATATTGAATGGGGGAATCTTGAACCAATGCTCATTGTTTTCTTTTGAATGGGAATGTTGACAATATTGATGAAACAAAACAAAATAATGTTCATGCATTGGAATGAATTTCTACACTACAAAACATTCTAGAAACATGCATGGTTATAAGTTAATTTTCTTATTTACTAGTTAATGATTTTTTTATATTTTTGTTAAATATCCTTGTTGGTGCTCTTCTCCATGTCTATGTTTGCAAAGCCACAATGTTACACATATGGCAATGTTGTAAACTATAGATTGTAAATAGTTGTAACAAGGACAAATACATCTATAAAATGTAAGAAATTAATGAACGCTAAGAACATAAAATGATTTGGTTACAAATGTCATGATTCATTGAATGTTGTTATTTTGATATGTCGATAATTGTTCACATGAACATGATTAATTTGTGAAATAAACATATGCATGGTGTTGATTTAAACAATTAATGTTTGACAATAATTATTGTAGTTACATGCAGATTATTTTCATTAGGTTAGGGCCCAAAGTGCCAAAATGTTCAAGCTTCAAGCTACATAATGCAAAAAGTTTTGAAAACTTAAAAGGCTTTCATCATTAGCATGTTCCTTTTTTTCATCACAATTGTACACACTTTCTTTTGCTAACAATATGCTTTTGAGTTTTGGTTGAGAATGGGGTATTGTGGGTGCAAATGTTTAGTGGATATCTTTGTTTAAATGTCAAAATTTGACATGAGATTTTTCAGTTCATTGAAAATCATTGCTTAAAGCTCTTATCAATTGTTGATAACTTAAATCATCCACACATCCTAGTGCAATTAATTGACTTTTGAAAATTTTAAAGGTGAATCAAAATGTTGCAAATAAGAACTTCAAAACATTAAAAAAATTGAAAATAAGAACCAAGAAATGTAACACATCAATGTTATAAATCAAAATGGATGAAATTGATTGACATCTTCATTGATGCTAAAAATACCAAATATTTTTGAAATGCAAGCCAAAAATCTTCAACAATATTAGATTATACGCCCAAATGAATTTTTAAACATAAATATAATATTTGGCATTAACATGCCAAATCCTTTAAGTAATATGGTATTGTCCAAAAAAAATTGACAATACTTTTGTGATTTTGAATTACTAAAAAATATACATGTTTTGGTGATGTAAAATATTAAAAAAAAAATTTCATTTGATATGGGGTTTTAAATACTAATTTGCATTAAAATAGGTCACTTGACTCCTTTCCATAGGTATATGTCTAAAAGTATATTTCAAGCAATTTCAACACATTTTAACCTATAAACCCCTTCATTCTTCTAGCAATACAAACATATCAAAAACTATTTTTCATTTCATTATATCATTAAAAAAATATAATCCATTGTAACATTTTATAATTTTTGGTTTACCCTTTTTTTTTACAAGTAACAAAAATAATTCGAATAGAATATTGAACATGACATGTTAATAACACTAAGCTCATGAATTCAATGGGCACAATATTTAACCCAAGTTCCACTTAATAATTATTTCACCTATAGTTTAATATCCATTAAATGAGAAGGTCAATGGACTGAAATAATATCAATTAAAGTGGAAGATATTACAAAACCGAGGTTCCTTTACTAAATGATATTTATCAAATAAGAGAGGTTAACGTTTTGGAGATAAGATTTTGAGAATTAGTGTGTGATAAATTATTATGTCATATATATATATAATATGCATCATAAAAGTTATGAATCTTAATTAATTGTACCAATAATTTAGGCATACCATAACAACCATGGCTAAAAAGCTAAAGGGGTAGATGCATGGTATAATGGCTCATTTTTGTGATGAAACGATGTTTTTTCTTTGGGTACCCTTTATTCAAATGCATATGGTGATTATTATATCTTTAGATATATTAATTGGGACTTGGATCAAAATTAACAACTTCATTATGAAAAGAATTATGTGGTAATTATTGATAAAAAAATTCATTTGTTAGTAGTAATGGACTTTTGAAATTGAAAAATATGGACTAATCATCTAATTGGAAAATTACAAAATGGAAAAACTTATATTGATTCACATTCCAAATTTGTCATTGGAATTCAATGGTATATAATGTAATATAAGATGATAAGCTCATATGAGGAATCTATTCTTGAAAACCTTAACTGTTTAATAGTTAGGGACTTTTGAATGGTTAAAATTTGACCATATTTTCATAAGTCCATATCAATTACAATTTTATTTTATTTTTTCAATTTTTTTGTCCCAAGAGCATATTTTTTGAAAGCTTTACATGAGGCATTATTCATATGGACTTTGTGGGTTTTCCCTTTAGGACTTTCAAATTTAAAATTGACATGAACTACATTAAATACAAGTTTTCACACATATTTGGGAAGGTTTGTAGGTGATTGAATAATAACATTTTTTAAAGTAACAACCATGTTCATTTTGATCATTTTAAAGAATCTTGTATGAATTCATCGAAAATGTAATTTCTTCGATATTGAGCCATTGTACCATGCATTCACCCAAAGGCCCTTTCCTTAATTGTAGCATTGTTAGATGTGTCCATGCCATCACCATGAGATGCACGTAAGGTTCTTTAGGAACTTCAACATATTTTTGAGGATTAGCAAATAAAACAAATATTTTTGGATGATTGGTTCATCACAAATGTTTGTACTTTCTTAAACAATTTTATTTTCTTGAAATTTTATTAGATATTAGAAATCAAATGATATCATTTAGGGTAGTAGGACAACATTAGTGGACAAGATTTTTATCAAATTAAAGAGGTTGTCAATTTGGGAGGATTATCTAATGGGGGTTTGATTGTATGTGCACCAAAGTTTGAATAGTAATATCATAATGCCCATATTGGAAATATTGATAACACTTTATGCCAACATAAAAAATTGATCCAAGTTTTATTTGTAAATGCAATGGGCTTTTTATAGACATAAGAGCAAAGGCATTTTTCATTTGATCATGCTTAAATTCATCATACCAAAAGATAACCTTCATTTGCCATAATTATTTTATTATGTCCGCATTTAATCACAAATTTGAAATTTGTGACATAAGACAAAAGGTTTCATAAATTTAGAAAGAAGAAAAACACTCTCACTATCATTCTATGATAATGATGCGTAAATGGTACATGCACTATCTTTTATTATACTAAAATTTCCACCAAAAGGCAATGGATCACCCTTTCATATGCCTAAAGTTTAACTTTGGCATTTATTGTTGTTAATGCCATAAGCTTGAACTTGTCCATTTCATATGAATCTAGAATTCAACAAATGAAAATAATTCTATTGAATTGCACAATGATGTGTAATTTAGTTGAGTTAGTAAGACAAGGAAATCAATAATGACATTGATATTAATTTTTTTGTTGGAAAAATAAGTCAAGCATAGAAAACATATATGTTCAATTATGGAACATAACTTGGTTAATTATTGGAACGTGAACAATAATCTTGAGATGGATCACATTAATAAAGATCAATAAAGTCAAAAGAACATGAAGACTTATAGAACCCAACTTTGAAGGAAGTAATATCATAGTACCTTTACCATTACAACATAAATTAAATTATTTTTAATTATTTCAAAATTTTGAAAATTTATTCATTATTTGTGCCAAAAATTTTAATAAATTTAAAAGTTCAACTATTAGATTTTGAATCGTAGACCTTCCATGATAATTACTTAAAATTGAGGTAGTCTAAACACACTAAATTGTTCCATAACATAGTTGAAACCCTTATTATTTTGTATAACCATTACTTGCTGAAAATTTCAGAATTAAAAACCTAGGTGTTAAAGTTAAGATTTCAATTTTAAATAAATTTATTCGACAGTTTGTTGCCGAAATAATGAAGGTACTATGGTATTATGACTTTAGAAAGAGCTTTTTTAATAGATTCTCTTAGTATCACAAGTTTAGTTCATTGCAACCTGTGTAAGGATGTTGTGCGAATTTAAGAAAGGCACAAGGGATGCATATAAGCTATCTTTTCAAGTCCAAACAAAGTATGGGGTGAAAGTTGGTGGTTAGGGTGAAATAACATTTATAAAAACACCCAATCATTTTGTCTCAATTGTGGATGATGTTGCAATCCGTAAATTGTGTCACACTACCTTTATTTGGCATCCCTCTTAAAACATCTCCAACAACAAAAAAATGGTGAACACATTGCTTTTTGGATGGAGATTATGGGTCAGGGAGGGGAAACCATTTATGCTAAAACATAAATGTGAAAATTCATGATAGTGTTTCATATTTCCTTTTATTCTTTTTTTCATTTTTGCTTACAAATGAAATGATTGTTATTACTTTCTCTTTTTTTAATTTTAATTTCTAAAAATTTAAATATTTAAGCATTTCGTTTCACCTTAATACCTATCATGTATCTATTTATTATTCAATTTTTATTGAATTTTTCATGTATGAGATCTTAATTTTTACAATCATAGTTATAACAATTCAATATTCAATATAACATTGCAAATGTTAGTGTATAGGATTTGAACATTGGTTTAAAGATGAAAAATGATGCACTTTGTAATTTCCAAATTCATTTTCTTATAGCCTTACCAAGCTTGTCACCAAAAAAGTTAAACATTAATAAATAGTACACCAAATTATGGAAGACATGCAATCAAAATATATAATATTTTACATAAATGAGGTCCAAATAACTATTTTAAATAATTAATATGGTGAATAGATAGGTAGGTACAAATTGTTAATTTAATTCAAGATTTATTGTTCTATTATATTATTCATAGATCATTTATAAATAGATCAATACAAACTATAAAAATGTTTTAAAAAACTAAATTAGCCATCATGATTACAAATGAAACACCCTTTCAATGATACCTTCAATAATGTTCACCCCTTCCATCCATTGTAATATGACCACTCATTCATTCTAGATGGCATCTTGGTAGGGCGTATCAACAAATGATCAAGCTATGGAAATTAAAAACAACCCACACCCTTTCCTTTTTGCAAGGCACAATACTATCATAGGTGCATAGTGTCCTAGGAGAAAGGAAGGCATTTTACAATGCATGATATTCAACATGAAAGTGAAGGTTGAGTCAAGGGTTGAAAGCCTTCTAAGTCCCAAGGGAAAACAATTTTTCTTAGCTTAATAACTTTGGAAACATTTATCTTCATTATCTTTCATTTTGTTGGTATGAATTGTTGACCAATGTTCTAATTGAGCATGTACTTGAAAGCATAGTCAACTCAAGCTTGTAAGGTCCAAGCCTATTATATTTGTGAACAAAAATAATGTCCTATGCACATAGAGATGTTCAAATTTCACATAAGGGCATAATGTGTATGAAAATGTGAAGTGCCTTTCAAACAAGTAATCTTCATGATAGAATCAAGAAAGTTCAATAAAGAATGTTGAAGCTTCAACCAAAATCAATTCAACCTTCTTCAAAAACATTAAGATCCTTCATCTTGATGCAACATTTATTACTTTAATATGATTTCACAACCATTGTGTTCTATCTACTTTAATGTTATCAAAAATATATAGTCACACACAATTCACAAGCCCTATCTATGTAGATATGAAAAGATGACTTTGTTAAAGGTGCATTACATGGGCTTCAAATAAAAAGCATGTCTAGTTATGTTCATAACTTGTCTATGAGAAACACAAAGCTTGTCTCAATAAGTCTTTATAAGATTTTATTGAATCATTGACCCATCTGTTAGGTCATTAAATAATTGAATCCATGAGTTGATATAGGCCCTTGTTAGACTTATGCAACCTCCAAATCTAATATGCACAATTGATACCTATTGACTTAAATTGATAGTTTAAATGCATTTCTCACATGTACATGTTCTACAAAAGAGATTTTGCCTTTGACCTTACCCTTTTTAAGGACAACTACATTTTGAAATGCATGCAATTAGCTCATTGAACATCATAAGGTCTAGCACATATCATAGGTTACAAAGTTTTTGATGATGCAAGGAAAATCTCTACCCTATGCCAAATTCATTAAATTATGTACTTGTAAGGTAATGAACATGTTGTGGGCTCTTCTTGAGTTTTCATGCCTTTGGTTGGGCCCTCAAACTTAAATAGAGCCAAAAAAAAATGTTCCTTACCTTATGTCAATTTTTTTCAAAATTTGAAACCTTACAAAAGTGAGAGGTCCTTCCAAATTGAAAGGTTCGCATCTAGTTTACAAGGAAATTTTGTCAAGGGAGCTGATTGAAAATACATGAAAAAAGTTTGAAGATTTTATTTATGGCCATTGGTTAATTCCAATTCACAGTCCTCAATCACTAAGTTAGTTCCTCCCAATGGCTATCACATAATTCTAATGACGATGATTTATCAAAGCTCATTTAAGTAGGACAACTTTAAATTTCATAAGTTGTAAGTCATCATTTGGACAATTCCAAATTAAAATATGTTTAGCCCATATATTCCCCAAGTAAAAAGGCATGGAAAGATGTTTTTTGAATCTTTGTCTTTTAAGAATATTTTTTTTCAACACCATATTTAAGAGGAAATTTTCAATATCTTTTCCACCAATATGCATCTATTTTTTTTTCAATTGGATTTGAATTGAATTTAAATTGCATAGATAACTCTTCTTAAGTATGACCTTTCAATAAAATTGTTGAATTGAAATTTAATGTATTTGAATTAAATTCAAGTTGCATGCAATGTCATCAATATTTCCATTCAAATCGAACTTAATTTTCGCAAAATCTTTTTTTTTTTCATCAATTGATTAGTCAATTATCATTTTTACTTAATATCATAAAGCCCAAGTACATAGATAGGTCTTTTTAAGTATGATCTTTCATGCAATTCCTTTTAGTAGGATCTTAACACCTCCTAAACACCCAACTCCCTTCTTTGGAGTGGCCACAAAAAAAACCTTAGCTATATTGTACTTGATAATGTCCATAGCTAAGGTCTTTTTTGTCAATTTTGTGATGTAGCCAAAGTGGCTATCATCCATAGGAAGATTTAGCCAAATTTGGTTACAAGCATAAATATGAAAGCAAAATTTTAAAAAATCCAAATAACAATATTTTTGGCTACCTTTACTTGAACCATGTATAGAAATCTGGCAATTTTTTTTTAAAAAGTGGTAGATTTTTGGCTATTGAAAATTGAAAAAATCATTCTACTCTAGCATAGTTAAATTTGTATTTCGCTTTCTGGCTACATATAGAGGCAAGCAAAAAAAAGGCTGATACATAGGTATATGATACTTTATGTATATTGAGTTTGGTATTGGGCACATACTACGTACATGATTAGGTATATACCGTATTCTACGTATATGGGTTGCAGCGCTTTTCTTACATGAATTCTTAAGCTTGCCTGAAGCTCATCTGTTTCTACAACGCTACTACTGTCACGACTCGCTTTCTTCTCCGCACTTCTTTGCCTTTTGTCTTCCCTTGTTTTGCTACAGGAGCTCCAAGGCCACTTGACTGCCTGCTGTGTGTCTGTAGAGAGCTTAAACATCTCTTGTGAGTTCTGGTCCCCCCTCTCTCCTTCGTTCTGTTTCCAATGTGGCTTGCTTTGTACATGGTTTTCTTTGATTGCGTTTCTCCCCTTTTGTCTCTCTGAGGTTTATTATATTGTGCCTGCAAATGTGTGCCTCCTGTAGTATATTTTTATGGGTATCTGTCCTTTTTCCTTGTCAGTCAAGTGTTGTCTCTTTTCTTGCTTGCTGAATTTAGGGTTTTCTCTGTTTTCAACTTCTTGTGGGTGGGTGGTTTCTGTTCATAAATTTTCTTGAATGGGTCTTTCTTGCTACTTTGTCATTGTGCTTCTAATAAGTTGTATAATTTTTTTGCTTCTTACTTTGTTAATTCTGGGAGTTTTCTGTTCATTTCTTTCTTTTTTTCCCCTGCACTTTGTCTCCAATACCGAGTCCAGTCCTCTGCTTTTAAGACTTACTTCATGAGTACTCGTTTTTTTTTCTTTTTAATTACCCTCCTTATTTTCTGAAATTCTGGAGCCTTGAACTTGATCACGAATATTCTATTGTCAGTTTAGTTTTAGGGTTTTCTTGACTTTTGCAATGTTGGAACATCATTCCTCATCTTCCCATCCATGCCAAAGTAGTACTCCATGGCTATCTGTGGTTTTGGACCTTGATTTTGTGATTTTCTTGGGAGTTTTGCAGTTCAGTATTTAGGGTTGGTTTTAGGTTTCTATGCTATGTTGTGTTGTCCTCATCCCTAGTCTCTCTTTCTTTTCTGAGATAAATAGTTGAAAATGTGAGCCTTGGTTTTGAGACCATTCTTGACAAGTTTGGTCTTTTGGGTTCTTTTATGTTCAATTGATTCAGTAATCCTATGATTGATTACTGAACAAAAAAGAATCAACAGTTTTTTGAGTTTCATGTGTAGACAGAAAACTCTTTGTAAAGTTTCTTGCATCCATTCTATCATATTTTTTTCCTTTTTTGTGTTCTCAGATTTGGAGAAGATGCTCTGATTTTCTTTGATCTTCATTCAGTTCTGGCCTCATGTATGCTACCCACTCAGTTTATTGTCATTGATCATGTAATTCTCACAATTGTTTATCTTGTTTTGTAGATTCCTCCAATGGGATCGTGCACACATCAACATGATTGTGAGGAGCATGCATGTGCTGCGGACTGGTCTTTGTTCAAAAATATCGAGATGTCAGGGGTACTAATCTTTACTTGCTGTCACCTGATCCTTTTGATTCCCCAGCATGTATTCCTTAATGTTGACACACAAACTTTCATTTATAGAGAGGAATTTCTGAGAGCTCTACAAACATTCTGAAGGAATTTTTGATATGATAGATAAGGGCCCCCCAGTTGTCTGCAACTGTGAGGTTAACCTTCAAATGCTAGAATGATGAAGACAAGTTTAGAAAATTATGCAAAGTTTTTGCTCTCAATGTTCTGTTTCTTTCCTCTCTCTGTTATCTTCCTCCTTTCTTCTATGGTTTTCTCGTTTCTTGCCTTTTCCCCTTTCTCAATCTCTCTCTTTTTTTTTTGTTCCTCTTTCTTCTTGAGGGCTTTTGGTCTCCTCTTTCTCTCTTAGGTTTTGTTGAGCTAGTCAGCACCATTGCCTAGTTTACCCGTTAAGTCTGGTCTTGTGACAGAAACACAGTACATTGGTTAATGATCCACATTAGCCTTAACCCATTGCCTGGAAGTAATGAAGTCAGTGCAGGTGATATGGTAAGTGATCAATACCATGCATCTTGCTCTTGAAGGTCCCCAAACATGCATATACCATTGCCACCATCCAAACCACTCTCGATTTTTTTTCTTGTATTGTTTTCTCTTTTCTTTGGGGGTGTGGGTTCCTCTTATTCATGCTTGCTGATTGGTTGCTATTGTGTCATTAGATCTGAAATATCCATAACCCTTGTTTTAGGGTCATCGCTCAATTCTCTTCAGGTTGCCTTCAAGGAGAAATTCTCAGTACGTATGAGGATATTTTGTACATTATGCAGGTGCGTGCTTTGAATGAGGCGATTGATGGGAGTGCCAAATCAGTATTCAAACCCTGGGAAAACCGTCTGGATCTCTCAACTGTATGCAGAACTTGCTTTGCATGCCTTTGAGGTTTTTTTAAGTATGTAAAATCAGTTCTGCTGATTTCTTGCTTGTTTTTGCTTGAAAGAATTTTTTTGCATTTATTAGTGTCAAATTCTCAATTTTGACAAATCACAGTCTTGAAACTGCATGGTGCAGGCATTGGAGAGCAACGATGATGACCCAGAGCTTATTCTTTTCATTCCGTAAAACTTTTTCCTTATGTGAAAGCACCTGTGGTTTTTTAATTTGAGAAAAGGGCAGTCTGCATTCTGTAATCTCCATTTTAAGTGTAGCTCCTTTATGTGTCTCTTTGTCGACAGGAACATAGAAGTTTATTCAGAACATTTATAGCATCAATAAGGTGTTCTGTGTCATTTTATTGCAGGTTCACAACAGATGTGAAAATCAAAAGCATCTCAATTATTGGTGGCTCTGATGGCACAAGCCCATCTAAAATGCGCGTGTAGAGTTTCTAAACTTTTACATTGCCCCATAAGTACAAAATAAAGAGATTTTTCTCAATCCATATGGACAATTTGGATGTAGTTTATAGTTCGTTATTTATATAGTGGGTCAATGGCAACTGTCTGCTATTGTTGTTGTAAATGTCTGGACAGGAACAGGTGTAGGGTGTAGGGTTTTTCTGTTACAAGCTAAGAGGTGTGTCTTCTCTTTTTCCATGTTACAGGTTTATGAACAGAGATGACATTGACTTCTCAGCAGCAGCTGATTTGTTGCCAATCCAGGAGTGGGAGCTGGCAGAGAACCCACATGGGGAGATTGAGTATCTCACTAAGTATGTGTCACACTTAATATACTGCAGACCTCAAACATGACAAGAACAATCCCAAACTTTTCTGCTGTTCCTTCTGTGCTACAGAAGACCTCTGTTGGATCACTTCTTCCACCTTTTGTTTTCATTGAAAGAGACTGCAAATAGTTTGATAAGTCACTATTATGTTGATGCTAATTTCTCAGTCAAGTGTGTTTGCAGATATGCAAAGTTCCAGGGAGTTGCCAGCCTTACACTCCATTTCCCTCGAAATTTTGGTGCCAATGCAACATGCATACATTATGTTGGATTGCGAGGAGAAGCCACTCAGGTAAGATTAACTTGCTGAAACCTCAAGAGTTCAGGGTTTTGTGTCAAGGTCTAGACTTGGGCAACTGTCCTACCATTATCTTGATTTGGATGTAAGGAGGTCCAAACTTGTCAGGTTCCTGGATGAGGAGAAAATTAAGCTCCTGATTGCATGCCTCTTCCACTGTCAATGTTGCACATCCTTATGGGGGTCGCTCTCACTCTCAAGTGTCTATTGATGTTTGGGTTGTTTTGCTAACACAAGATTTTGGGCTATATTGACACACGGTTACTTTTATGGCCATGTTTCTGTTGTTGTAAACAGTTGAAGAGGGATGTTGTGGCAACCACTGTCTATGAGGCTATTCCAAATCCATCTGATCACAGGTGAGGCCATCTCATTGTCTCTTCTGTTTTGCTGTCAATTCATATCAGAGCTGTTTCATATGCAATTGCATATGTGCATGTATTTGTCAGGAAAGATTTTCTTTTCTTCAGGCTCCTGTAAATAGAGAGTGGTACCTGAAGTTGCTTTGACTGTGTGGCAGACTCCCAAGTGAGAGTGGTGCACCTCAAGTGCTGTAAATCCTAAAACTCTTGGTTGCAGCAATCTCGGGTACAGAGTTTAGTGAGATTTTCAGCAGTTAGTTTGCTGTAGTGCCTTGAATAGCTAGTGTGGAACAAATGGCAGTATGAACATGTGAACCTACTTAGTGGGCCATATTCATGATCAAAAAACTGATTGCAGCATGTGTACATGACTACAAAGACAAATACTGTAAGGCTTTTTGTAAACTGGGGATTGTGTTACAGCTGACAGGTTGAATGCCCCATTTAAACAGAGGCTTGGCTGTTAAACAAAATGTATTGATCGCAGGTTATGACAACTAAACTACCTTTATGTTCTTATCCTTATGAACATGGAGGTAGGTTATGGAGTTATCTTCCACCCTTGCCCATGAAGTGGTCACACGACATCATGTACAGAGGGTAACAGCATCCTGAGAATTTATTGAACAATTGATGTTAGCTCCAATGTTGACACCTCATGGTGTACAGTATACTGTTGAATGTCCTACTCCTCCTCTTCTTCAGCTTCTTCTTCTGATCCTGCCTTTTCTTCACCCTCCTCTTCTTTCAGTGGCTCAGGCTTGGGGGGGAGATCTGTTGCCTCAACCATTTCCCCTGCATATTCCTTTTGCACTGGAGGTGGCATGGTAGGCTTGAATGCTTCATTTTTCAGACCATAACCCACATAGATATTACTGAATCCAGTTGGTGTGGCCACACAGAATGCACCAGGCCAGAGATGAGATCTCAAACAAACCACCTGATGCTTGAGGCCCTTGATGCTTGAGCTATAAGTTACTGACCATGCTTTTACACCATCTGCAAGTTCTTTATCCTGGTCTAGTGTCCTCAAGGATCCTGGTTCCTCTTCAGGCTCCTCTGGTTCTTCATCCTCATCTTCCTCACCCTCTTCACCTTCTTTAGCTTCTTCTTCTTCAGGGGCCTCCTCCTCCTCATCCTCCCCTTCCTCTTCTGGTGCCTCATATTTTGTACATCGTCCTTGTTTTGGAATGTGTGCATTCTTGTGAACCCAAGCCTCCAAAGTGCCAAGGTCAACAGCGGGTGGCATTTCAAAGTCCTCAGCTGGTGTGAGTGTTTGTCCACCCTCATCATCAGCAGCCTGTGCCCAGGTATTCACAGGTAGCAAGATAATCATGAACCTGAACATATGGAGATTGCAAGGCTTAGACTTAGGGGAGGGTTCTTACACCTACTCCTCAAGAGTCAGAGGGGCCATATGTCACCTATTGGTGTAAGATCCCTCCCAATCTTAAGGGGCAGGTGTAATATCCCTCAGGTGCCCTCCAATTACAGTTAGGAAATTTTGTCAAGTGCTTTATGGTTTGGCATAAAAACTGGACTTAATATATGATGCCAAGTCTGAAGAAGGAAGAGGCAAATTGGTTATTGCTTACCAAGAGGCAAGAAAACAGCAAATGATCTGTTGTGGTGGACATGTTTTGTGACTTCTTAGTGTGCAGTTGTGAATGCATTGTAATTAGATATCAAAGCTACATGTCTCTCTCCTTGTATATCCTTAGCACCTATCTTGTAAGACAAACTGATAGGTACTGATAGGAGACATGTTAACTTGCCGAGTAATAACCAGAAGGAGCAATTTGTGTAGCATGTGAAATTCGAGCAATTTGGGCCCGCAAGTAGTTAATTTCAATTCCTGGAAATTGTGGATATCCTGACACCTCTGCCTGCCAACCAGAAAATACCATATCAAATTTCTCTGTGTCATTGTTGATCCCATTTCTACAGAGCTGCTGTATGTTCAGCCCGTTTGGCATGAAAGTCTGGCACCATCAATGTTCATGGAAACATTAAGCCTTAGTGATAAAGCAAAGATGTCAAAACAAGGCTGCCACAGTAGTGGATACTATGCATATCATACATCCACTAGAACTTACACAGTTGGGACACTGCAAATGGACCCACAAATGCCTTCAGCACATCTTTTGTAGTGTTACTCTCTTCATGTTTGCAGAGCACATTCTTTTGTACAAGTAGTGTGCTTATTTCCATGAATCTGCCTGGAGCTCTGGCAGCATGCATTCACAGAGTGTAGTGGACTCACCAGGCTGGCAGAGTGGGTTCCTCTCTGTCTCCATTAACACTCTTTTCTCCTTTTTCACAAATGTTTCAAAGTAATTTATGAATGGTAATGGACCCACACATGGGGGCTTACAGGTGGTTTTCACCCCTGTGAATGAGGGCAGTAGCCCCTGTTCACGTGGGCTCAAATGTGAAGCCCCTTTTGCGTGGGTGCCTTACCCTACACAAAATTATATCACATTGTTTTGGTATGAAACCAAACCCAAGTGCAGCTATTTCAGCAAGTTGTTACCAGGCATTGAGATTCTGTGCCTGTGAGTCTCGAGTAGGCAAATCCTAGCTGAATTAATTCAATCGATCCATGATTGAAATGCATTCATTGCAGGACTTCAAATTAGATTTGCAATCACACTTATTCAACTGATAATGGCATTGAATACATTGATTGCAGGATTTCAATTTCGCTTCTCCATGATCAGAGTCATTCACCTGATAATGGTAGTGAATAAGTTGATTTGACAGATTTCAATTGTCCTTGGCAACAAAAACCATTCAACTGATATCTATAATTGATCTGATATGTCATTGAATCCATTGATTGCAAGGTTTTAAATTAGCTCCATAATCACAATTGTGAAAAACTAAACACATATGAAGAAGACTCATTGACTCTGTTGATTGTAGGGTTTCAAATTAGCTCCACAGTCACAATTTGAAAAAAACTTCACACACATGAAGGAGACTAATTGTTCTGCAGGGTTTCAAATTAGCTCCACAATCACAATTGTGAAAAAAACTTCACACACATCATGAGACTCATTGAATCCATTGTATTGCAGGGTCTCAAATTAGCTCTACAATCACAATTCTGAAGAACTCAACACACATGAAGACTATCGGGCTAGCAGGGGAAGAGGAGGAGGAGGAGGAAGGCAGTGGGGATATTGATCTTGGAGGTTTTGGTATAGAGCATGTTTACTTCAAGGTTGCCAGTCAAGAACTTCTTCAACTGTCTGGCAGTGTTGATCTGCAAAGGAGTGACAGGAGGTAGTTTCTTGTACTGATCACCAGGCCTGTGACAAACCCAATATACATTGGCATTGGTTCCTACGCCCTCTTCCATGGGAATGCCGTCTGAAGGACGTCCCCATCCTCCCTTCTTTTTCTTGGACTCTCCGCTTTCCTCCTCGCCTTCTCCGCCTTCCTCTCCCTCTGTACCTTCCTCCTCCTCCTCAGGAACCTCCTCTTCGTCACCCGCCCCTTCCTTCAGTGTACTCTCGAATACATAATAATTGCTGCAAAAGAGAACCAACCCAGGCTTGGAGTCAAGAAGTAGACGAAGAAGAAGAACAATGCAGCAGCATTCTCTCATGATCAGATTTGACATGAAATCAGTCTGTATCTTGATTCATCTTCACGAGACGAATTGCAAAACATAATAGCCAGATTCTCGTGTGGAAGTTTTGCACGGAGCTATTTGATTTCGTCATGGAATCTTGGTAGTCCTAGTTTTGTGAAACCCCCGATCGATCTCTACAGAATCACGTTTGTGTGAATTGGTTTTGAATCAGTGCAAGTTCCTTGATTTGGGTAATATCGAGAAGGGAGTTGTCTTGTCATTTTGCTTGGTCATTTGCATTTGGTGGGGGCGAGGGGGGGTTCATTTGGAAGCCAGCCAGTGGCAACAGCGATTTGTGTTGAAGCTTTGCTTACTCATTGATGCCGAAAAACTTGCCGAAGAACCTCACGGTTTCTATACCAAATTTGGGATCATCGCCTAGTTGTTTGAGAGCCAAAATGACAAAATAAGTGTCAAGACGGCCAATCCCACAGCCGCAAGCGTCGAAGAAAACACTATCAGATAACATATTTTGTGCTTCAAATTCATTGCCGGCTGCTTCTTCGTCTTCTTCAGCAGATGCTTCCTCAGCAACCTCTTCCTCCTCCCCTTCTTCTCCTTCTTTCTTCTTTGGCTTTTCCTCTTCAACTTTAGGCACTATCTCCTCTTGACTTCAACCACACAAACACGAGAGTAGTAAAATAAAACAATCAAGCTAGCTAGCAGAACGGCTCTGAGAAAACAAGCTTCTTTTTGCTTGACGTCTTAGATTACAATAACAACGGTCGCATTACCCACAACGACGACAACAACGAAGACAACGACAACAACGACATGAGGTGAAGAACAACAAGCGTGTAGGACAATATTGGAAACCATCTCCAAAATGCAGTTTTACTTGAATAGCGCAAAAAACGATTTGACGGGGATCACATCCTTGGGATCTCTTCCTTCTTTGATGGGCTTCTCGCCTTCCCTAGACACAAATCGTGTTTGCTTCAAGAGGAAGCTCGTCTCGAAGATATCCACCGGATCCCTCACCTTCGCTTGAAGCACCTGCCAGCCATACAAAGGCTTCGGAATCATCATCATCATATCATCATCTGACGACAATTCTTCTCAGTCCCCCAAAGTACACCTCACGCACATACGTACATAGTCACACACTCTCCAATGTGGAATTTTGTCATACAAAATGCCAACAAACAAATAGATCTTGCTAGGGAAAAGGAAAATTACAACGATTGTGGCATCTTCATCTGCAAAAAGTCATCTTGAGCACATAGAGGTCGATATGTTGGTGTCCAAGAACAATGCGGTTTTCAAAGCAAAACTTGAAGGAGAAAAACATGTGTCCAGAAGTGAGTGGGTGGGTCGGTGGGTAGGGGGGATGGGGAGAGAGAGAAAAAAAAGACTCCTTGCGGTTTTCTTACACTGCGCACAATCTCAGAGATGTGAGTGAAGACATCGTCTCCTGTTGTCGTACTCATGCTCTTAAGATACGCTAGTGCATCTTCTACCGACATTGCAGCCATCGCTGCACGCAAATCCTCAAAACTTCCTCAACTCTTCCAACTGAACTTCTCTGTCTGTCTGTCCATGTCTCTGTCTTTGTGGATGGAAGATACTCTCGTATATCAATGGTGATTGTAACAACTCAATAGTGAGAATCAATTCTTCCCCGTGAACTGCCCCCACGCAACTGTATGTTTTTGACAAGCGTGGAGATGATGGATAGAGATAATATGCAAAGGTATGGTGTCCTCCATCATGCTTGGATGCAAAGCATGGGGGAGAAGCAATCTTGCCAGAGAATGTCAAAGAGGGAATATGTAAAAGAGGCAGCAACAACTGCTTTTTGCCTTGTCCCAAAAATTGATGAATGTGTTTTGTTTTTAAGAACCTGAAAATTTGACATCAACAGTCTCTCTGCCCTGTTGGGTAAAAAACACACTTGGATGCACTAGTACACCTATTGCCAACTATTTTATAGATGCCCATTATGGCAAGTTCAAACCAGAGTCAATAGTAGGTAAAATAGGAAATGTTCCATCAAATTCCTGAAAACAAAACTCTAGAGTTCACTGTGTATTAGAGAAGCTCAAATTCATAGACATTGCTCTGTTGCCTTTGGAGCTCCAAGTAGCCTTCTATTGGCACATCCAATGTCACAAAAATCACTCAAGTCCATTACGAAATGAGCAAGATACACCCTTCGGAAGTGTTAAGTTACTAACCTATTAAAACAATTAGTGTTTAGTGACTAACTTATTAAAACAATTTGTGTTTAGGCTATATTTGGAGATTGCTCTCTATTGCTTATGAAGTCCAAAGAAGTTTGGTAGAGCGTCAGTTGGAAAACAAAATGAGGTAGACAGAGGGTTTCCAAGGGCTCCTGGAGGCACATGGGGGTGTAAGCAGTTTCTTTCTATCTCTGGACAAGCTCTCCCTCTTCTAGTTTGTTGCTTCTTTGTCTCTGGAGTTCAATGTAGACTATTGCTACTGGGAAAGTTAGAGAGTAATGGAGATCACAAATGTGCACTAAAACTGGACACTGTGACTGACCAGTTTATTCAAGAAGGGCACATGCAGCTCTGCCACATGATTACTCCAAACCTCAAAAGATTAAAAGCAAGAAATTACATTAGTTGGTAAGACTGCAAATTCCAACACTACAAACCCTACAGCTTTTTCAACTTCCAGCATTGCTGTCAGATCAATGATTTCGACCAGAGAAATTCTTCCCAGCAAAGTAGCTTCTAATCTGGCTTCCTGAACCTTCAGTACACCATCTGCAGCTTGAGGCTCCACCATCATGCAGTAACCTCCATGATTATATTCCACCAGAGAACCAGCTTGTAGCTTGGATCTATGTTTGCAGAGCAACAAAGGTTTACTGCAGGAATATCAACATTTATGTAAAGATTGAATCAGCAGCTGGAACTCATTATTTCTGGTGTAACAACATCCTTGTGGTTAAACTGCATAACGCTAAATGCTTTTTGGCACATGCTCTGCTGAATTTTCCACCACCCTGGCTTTCTTGATATTGTCTGTCTGGCATCAAATCTGCTGACTTGTGTGACTCCCCTTTTATAGAAACAACATAGATCCCAAGGCAAAGACTATTTTTCAGCATAATCTTGATCTAAACACAGCCCTGCTTGTTCATAGGCATAATTGAACACATAGTCAAAATCTTAGTTCTTAATTGAACCTGAAAGCAGGGTCCAAGTGGAAACATGTTGCATCTGGCATCACCACTGCTGAAAAATGCACTTGATTAACCATAATCCTCCATGTTGAATGTGGCCACAAGGGCATCCCACAAAAGCTGCCATGTTGCCAGGGTCTCCTGTACTTGCCACTCCATCATCTGAGGGAGCAGCTGAAGAATACACCAGCCGGTCAAATTGTACTTCAGGTACATTCCAAGAATAAGTTCACTAGTCTCCAAGATCACCAGGAAGGAAACCTTTGGTGTGAGCTTGAGCAAAGTGACCATTGCACAACAAGCAGAGGTGCAAGCAAGGTGACATCCAGACACAGGCAATTAAGCCCTTGGACAGCACAAGCTTGCACAAGCTCGGCCAGGTTGAATGACTCTGCAAAAAGAAAAGAAAATTACAGAGTACATTCCTGCGAACAGCACTCTGCACGAAGAAAGTGATGGCTTTAGGGTGAGAGAAAGCTGGTTGGTGAAATCAGCAGTGCTGCAGTAGCGAAAGTGGGATACAGAAGCTCAAGCATGCAAGGCAAGACAGGTAGTAATTAATTACCGAAACAAACCCATCTCCATGGTTCCTCACACAACAAATAATCCAGTGACACAGACCATGCAAGTACTTTCCCAACTAAACTGATATGGCAATCACAGCTCCAACTGCATCTCTGGACCCACTTCGCCAGCCATCATCAGTTCTTATAAGAATCCTGCTTCCCACATCCTGATTTTAGGTCTATAATCACATATTTAATATCAGATACTATTGTCCAATGAAACTAGTTACACAACATGATCTCAAGCTGTGATGCTAATGTGGTGCTAAGGACTGAACACATACTGAACAGGATACAAGACTATCCTGCAATCAAAAATTATCTTCTAGAAGCTTCAAACTAGATCCCAGCTAGAAATTAAAATCTCCATCCAGTATCTTCCTGCACAGTTTCATTGATTAGATACCTTGACCACAAGCACAGTACCCAGGCAGAAAAACTGAATGTTCACCTCCAAAACAACATATATATGACATTGCAAAGAAAAGTCCACAACACATGTAACATGACATCATGTGCAGTCATGTAACCTTGTGAGAGTTGCGCACCAAGTATCAGACCATCACCTTCATCAGATATATAGCAATGACAAGCTGCGATGACCACCCACTAGTTTAACTCCCAATCTTGAGTGTAGATAATTAAATAGTTATCCCCCCAAAATTTGGGCAAACCATTATACAGGATCTGTGGTTTCTGTTGCATTTCCAGAAGGCAACAGAAAGTCTCAGTCATAATGTTGGTTAGCACTAAAGAAACATAGCTAATCAAAGAAATCATCATTTCATAGAATTTGCCTCCAAAGGGGGTAGAAAATATGTAGTTACATTGACAGGATGTGAGGTCAGTACTTTTGTGAATCAAGAGAAAAAATCCCTATGTGGATGACAATTCCTACATAGCAATTGAAAATGCACACAATGAAGTAAAAATTGGAGCAAAAAGTGCCTTACCCTAATCCTTTGAATAGTCATTTCTCATTCCAGTGTTCAAGATTTTCCATTCAACCATGACAAAATTGGGGGATGCAGAAGGGAAGAAGCAATGACACCTCTCTTGAAATGGCAAGTACTTCCTTTCTACACACCCACAGAAAACTCCTAATATACACTTGCATTTCACCCCCAAGTTTGAGAAGTGACTGCAATCTAATGGCATCTACATGTGACCCATGGAGCAAGAAAGCAAGGCACTTGACATGCATCCAGCAACCCTCTCCTAATCCTTAATCCCTCCAGTTAAACCTTGCAACTGTAGATATTCAGCCACCAGGTTAAGCCCAACCAAAGTCTGCATTACCAACAGTGAGCGACGAGTTGGTAAATTTGCCCTGCTAAACAGTGCAAAGTGAGATCCCTAGAGAAAGCTGCTGATGCAATGGCAGCAAATTTCATACAGTTGTCTCAGGGTGTCCAAACCAGAGGATTCAAAGCCCCACTTCAAGATATACACCAGTGCTGTCAAGCAGAATCCACTATACAAGAAAACCAAGAAAAGTTGTAGGAGAAATAGCAGTAGGGACCAGAACAAGAGGGTTGCTCACTGATGGTGGAGGGCCCAGGGGGGACGCAGAGATGTTCCTCTCTGCTTTACAAACTCCCTACTTCAATCTTGGCTATAATTACAAGTGACTTGCACCTTTTTCACACCTAAAGCAAACTGGAAGCATGCTGTATTTCACATGTGGGCTCCAAATAGACATGCTTGAAGTTTGTTTGCAGTTTGAAAAAGAGGAAACTTCTTGCTTTCCAGATGTCTCCTACACAATTATCAAACAAGAAATCAGCTTGCCTTCAAGAAAAAATACACTTCCAACCTCAAACTTACATACACAGGGACCTCACCCAAAAGGTTCAAATCCTCAACATGTAAAGTGTTCCAATTTCAGCCCAAGGATAGATTTCATAAAACACAGAAAGGGAATTATTTGTGAATATTTGGCTCAACACAAAATAAAAGGACCATCCTTTGTATGGCCACTGAATTGGAAGACACCAAGACGTTCATATGCTCTCAATGTGTGTGTCCCTTCCTATTTCCTCCTTGGAGCTAAGTCCCTAAACATACCCACTACGTGGAACCAACAACACTCCTCGCAATTTTCGGCAATCGGATTAACAGAGCACTCATAAGACTCATGCACCGTAATAAGGTGAAACTAACCCGGTAATACTGATGATCTTAGCAACTGGTATCGTCTTCCCAACACCATTAACACCAATCCAAGCTCTTACTGAAGAGCACAATTAACAAGAAAATTAATCACATTGACAAACTGAAGCCAGAATTGAACCTTGTTCAAGAGGTTTCCCAGCATACCTTAGATAGTACGAGTGTTGTAGGAACCGCATAGAGTACATTTGTGGTACAGCCAATGAAAAGGTGCAGTACCCTTCTGCTCACAATCATTACAGAGAATATCCTGCACATACAGGTCCAACTGGTTTCATTTAGCTTTCACTTCCAGCTATCAGAGCACTATAGTCCACAGTCTGATTTGACATTGCAAGAAAAAAACAATATGTTTTTACATACCATGAAAAAACATCTGCAAAAATTCTTAGTCATCGAAAACATCACATTTATTGGTCTTCACAAAATTTGAGGTTGTTAAGGCCACCACTGAGTTGATATCAGCAGTTCCAAAATCCTTTTGTGCAAAGATTACAGGATAGATTGCATTCCTAGGGGTAAAATTCAGACCACAAATCCTCCTAGGATCTGTTGTTGACATTGCTTGACATTGTTATACCTGGAGAGAGTTCTGATATTCATCAGGGAGTTGTTCAGCAGCCAACAAGGCATCCAGCATCCCAAAGTACACCTGTAGTGCAACCTTCCAACTATGAGATAAGGAATCATGAATCATCTTGCAAAAAACACTCCAAATTTCAAGAAGTAGTTTACTATCAAACATCACAGGACACTGACAAGAAGCTAATTATCAGCCATGAATGCACCACAGTTGCATTAGGCGAATGAATGAATACAAACTGCAAGCCCCCAAAGGATCAATCAGTCTCACAGAAGAAAACACTAAGACTGAAACCATCACATATACATCACCTCAAATTTTAGGTCCTGACACTTGTTTACAGATGATGACAAAGAAAGAGCTCCCAAATAGGTGGCAAAAAAACAAAATCATGAGGTTGAGCTGAGCTTACAGCCATGTCTCCCAGTGACTTGCTGCAGATTGGACATGTGTAATGACTGCATGTGTAGGCCTGCAAGATAATATGAGTCAAGCAAATAATTAAGCATTGTGGAACTACTGCTGCCAAACACCTCAGATCCTCCAATCTCAATACCTCACAAATACTGGCCTACCACTGAAAATCAATAAGCATCAACACAATCCACTGGAAACTGCAAAGTAAATAGTGAAAACAGAGCCTTTGTTACACACAACCTTGAAGATGCATGCTGTGCAGAGAGTATACTTCTCGACAGGAAAACATATCTACAAGTTTGCAGTGAAAACTCCTCAACAACAATTTGAAGGCAACATAACAAGTGTGGTCATACCACCATATGAGTGTCACTCACACAGTGTCAGACCACCACCTTTTTGACAGGAGACTAAAATAATCATTGTGGAAAAATGAAGAGATACCTGAAAGCAGGCAGAGTGCATGAAATGGCCACATGGGAGAGCTTTGACAGGCGTATTGGATGTGAATAGAAAGTCATGGCAAATTGGGCAATTGGATTCCAACCCTTTTTCTCGGCATACATGTTCTTTGAGTTGTTTGGACATGCAGGAATTGCAAGTCATGCAATGGAAGTAGTCTATGCCTAACCCTTTGCCCACTCGGCACAGATTGCAAAAAGGGCAGTGATATATGTGCCTGCTTATGCAATTCCACCCACCAAGAAAATCAAAAACTGTTGGCTGGTTACATGGAATTTTGAATGCCATGCAGTATCCTGGGGACCATTGACATTAGTTTCAGAGATGACATCCATTTTATGATTTTTCATGGTTAGACACTAGCAGAAAACACACCTGTCATTGTTGTCAAAGAAGTTGCAGATGCTACAAAAATAGCGTGCCATGGGAAACCCATTGCAAGAACTAGTAGAACATGTTGAAGATACTGGCTGCACTTCCAGGCACTGCATACACATCATCTCTTTTGTTGTATGCCTGCAGACAAAACCAGTACATGAGACTTGTAACTCTTACCGAACAATGCTTTTGTTTTCCTATCCAGCACAGATATAGAATCTCCAGCCACCTTCCAGAAGTAGATAAGTATGATCTAGAAATCTTCAGCCAGCTACACATCATCCACTTATTCATGTAGAGAGTTCATTTTGACCTGTCCAGTCACCAACTAGTCTCACAAGATAAGGGAATGGTGTCCTCTTGGGAAGGTCCATTTAAAGCCTGATACACACATTTTCTATGCTTAGAAATCAGTTGCTTCATAAATAACCAGTTAGGTTTACTTTGAAGTCAAATGCCTGTTCTGTGCAGATTTTGTGAGTACTCACCGGTCCATGGAATGATCGCTGACTTTGTCATGGCAAAAACGGCATGGGAAAAGGCTACCACAGCATGATGCCCGAACTTTACAATTGCGTTTATAATGCTCGCATCCAAATATACCCTTCTCTTCATCATGGAATGACTGGCTACGCCCTGAGATATCTGCAGGGCTGTCCCCTGCCTGTCCTGCATCTCTGCATGAAAACTGCTGCTGTGCTGCAATCCATCGACTGCGGCAACAAAGAATTTCTTACAGAGTAAGCTTGGATCATCTGTAAGCCCACAATCTCTCTCTCCACAAAATCTCCTCTCCAGAATTAGGTGAGAATGAAGCCTTGCATGAATGATGCAAGACAGGTATGTTGCTCACCTGGTCATTAAATTCTGCATGAGGTAAGCTTTCCGGCGTGGGTCAAGGGAGCTGTCACTAGAGACCTTGCGAATTGCAGCTTCCAACTCTTTTTGGTTCATTCTGAATATGTCACGCCACCCAGGCTTGAACTTTTCAACCCCCATCTCAACCTGCTCAGTAGTGCTCACTGTTAAATTGTGAGATTGCTCCATTTCCTTCTTAACCTTGCCACTGTTGTTCAGCCCTAAAACTCCTGCAGGAGCTGAGCTTCCCTCTTCACACCCCTCTGAAACCAGCTCTCCATCTGAAACAACAAAGCCATGGAGGAAAGATCTGAGACATTGGGGCATCTAACAAAGGAAAGTGGAAGTACAAAACACAAACAGTCTAGTCCAACTACCCAGGATGTGCAGCAAAGTGAGATTGGCTGATTGGTGTGCTGTTTAACACAATCCTCACACCACACCTCCCCCATTTTGACGGCAATCAATACTATGGTCAAAAGAGCAGAAATTGAGCCATGGAAAGCAGCAAAAGAACATAGCTCATGTTTCACTCAGGTGGAAGACATGTACCTCGAGATTTTTCAGCATCAGGCATTGTATCATCACATTGCAAAGTACCACTGTCTCCACTCTCCCAATTCTTGACTCCCTCTTTCATGTTCACAACACCTTTTGAGAGGTAATCCACCACCATTTGAAGCGATTGGGTAGTGCCTGAGGGGGGAACAATTTGATCCTTGGTAATCAGTGGTGGGGAATGGGGATTGGATGTTGGAGTGTCTTTCCACCATGCACTCAACCACTTGTCAAACATGGTATTTCGAGTTGCTTGTCGCAATGAATCCATCATAGTGTTCTGTTCATCTTCTGTCAGTGCCATTGTTACCCAAGGCAACATTGACTGAAACCAGTCCAGAACACACTTAGTACACTACCTCAATCAGGGGAGATCAGATACAACCATTCCTAAAGCACAATAAAAACAGCTGTGATAAAAAGTACAAATTTAGACCTGGAGAAAAATCCAGGGACAGATCACACATACCTGCAAGACTTCAGCCCCAGTGGTTCCTATGATACGCCCCACTATTTGCTCTTGTTCCTCAATGGTGAAGTGAACCCCAAAAAGTGGCCAAAGCTCAAGCTCCTCCCTTGAGACATGCTGATCTAGACTCATTCGAACAGCCTTGCACATCCTTTGTAACTTTGCAGCCAAATCCCTTTGCTGTGAAGAATCATGTTCGTCACTCACAAAATGTTTATGCCCCTCAATCCCAACTGTAGTCTCATTCAATGCCAAGATGGATGTCCGAGAACTGTGGAACCGTGAAAGCTCCAAAAGTTCCTTCACCACAGGAGAACAAATTTCACAACCTAATAAGCAAATTGATCTATTGTATCCCAATCTCCAAAACATACAGTGCAATGGGAAATTACTATCAAAGTCTTCCTAATGAATAGAAAGCACCTCTGCAACTACTGACCAAGCAAAAGAGCAAGCTTCCAGAGGTGAACAATTGTGGATTAATATTTCTCCATCCTTCAGGGCACCCTGAAGGGTTTAGCCAGTACAGTATCAAGGACTGCAGGCCTGGTAATAGAAACAAAGTCCCCTCTGAATTAGTCTTTGTACTTTAGAATTAATTTGAAAGAACTGAAAGCAAGTTTGGGGATTGCCAACAAGAACCTCCATCAAGTCAATTACCTTTGAAATGTCTTCAAAGAGCTGTTCTTCTTGTTTGTGATCAATGGTATACGAGTGACTCACGTTATGGAGAGCTTCTTTAGCTTCAAGGGCAGGAAACACTATATCATCCTCTGCATTGCTATGGGCACGATAAAGCCCCCACAGAAACTGGAAACGCCCTCGAAACTGCATAAGGAAGTCGTCACTGCAGTCAGCCAGTCGAGCTGACTCAACATCCAAATACTCAAGGTCCTTCCGTATAGCTTTGTGGAACTGAAAAATGTGATCAATAGGCTTGGGGCCCATGCCAGAAAAGTGGCCACTGTTACTTTCCCAACTGAAGAGGCCAGATGCTAGTGAGCTGCTAACCAGACTGGATGGAAAAGAGCGTGAGGGAGGTACAGAGACACGAGCACTGATACTTTGGCAGCCTAGCCCTGGGGCACAACAGACAGCTGCAGGTCCACAAGCCTGCTTCACATCCACCCCAGCAACAGAGCTAACAACATGTTGAGAAGAATGCTCTCCTCCAGGTGTTGGCTCTCCTCGAAATCGCTTCAGTGGCTGCATATCGAAGTTTCTCCATAGATCACCAGATCCATGTCTCAAATCTGCTTCTTTTGCACGAACCTTGCCCTTATTGTGATCTAGTGCCTCCTCACTGTGTTGCTCAACTCCAGAATTGATTTTCATGAGAGGGCACTCATTCACTGAAATTGATGAGAGGCAGTGATAGTTTCCAGCAACATTTTGGGGGTGCCCTTTGCATGCCCATCCTGAAAAGAGGGTCACAAGTGCATAGTCTGCTACAGGTGCTGCAAGTAAGAAGATTAGTCAGCTTCTGCAACAAACTAACATTGATGAAAATCATTCCTCGGGACTTCTACACCAAGACTTTGACCTTTGACATTTCACTACAGCTGCACAAATGGCATGACACTATCAGGCTAAGTGCTGGTGACTGAATGGCTCTAGCCGGCTTAAACCAGAGATCTTCTGATACCTTTGACAAATTGAAAGTGACATCATAAATGGACCATCCATTGCAGAGGGGAGAATGAAAGCCCTAATGTGTCAGGAAAAGAACCATAAATACAAAATGCTGTGTATAAAAGAAAACTATTGAACATTTAGGTGAATAGATGTTGAGCTGAAGCACATATGATAATGACGTGCTAAAGACCTCCGCTTTTGGTGAGAATGTGATTATCACATTCCATAAGAGGAAAAACCTTGATAAGTCTACCCAACAAAAAGATGATACTATCATGAACAAAATATCTGAAGTATCTTAAACACTGCTTTGGCCTCTGTGAAATGATCACAAGTATTGATACTAATGTCAATGCTGATGCATATTCCCTGGGATGAACCAGGGGAGAAGGTAATGATTATCTCTCCTTATTAAACATCCATGATATCAGCATTACTCCATTCCATTAAGCTTGTTCCAAAGACAAAAATGCCAATGTAGGATGAGTCTTACACTAACCCTGACAAATAGAAGGTGATATAAAGGAAGTATACAAAAGCATATTACCTGCAAGGCGAATGTTTTGAAGCATCTCTTTTGCTTGCTCCTCACTGAGAACTGAAACCAACCATGGCAAAACCCGTTCCAGCAACTTGAGTGGCATCAGCCTCAGCCTCTGGTACAAGAGGCCATGTTGCTCCTTCTCTTTCAAATGCTTTTCTGAAAGCTGCAGCCCCAAAGAAAGGAAACATCAACAAAGCAATGAGACAACAATTTAAAGAATCCATTCAAAGCTGCACAGAACAATGCACCAGACAGAACCCATTGCATGTGAAAGGAATGCATGCTGGTAATATATCAATATAGAAAACCACTCACTCCAATCTCCTCTGAAAGATGATTTTGAATAGTCTCTACAATAAGCTCAGCTTGCTCACAAAGCTCTTTATACAATTGAGCAGCTGTTGTGCTATTGTTCACAGCCATCTGAACTCGTTCCAGCAACCTTAGAATATTATCAAATCGTCCTTCTTCTTCAGAATGTTTCAGTGAGCAGATAATCTCCTCATTCACCTTCTGCCAATTGCCAGAAGAAACCATATTCTCCTCCATAGCACTGTCAGTCCACTTACATTTATCAGAATATCATACAATAGAAGAGTCAATTCTTCTTAGCTGTAATTTTAACAGTGCAATTATCCTGCAAGACACATCAGTTCATTAATCTTGACTCTTTTCCACCCTAATCAACTCTTGCCTTTATGATGCTAGCTAACCAATCTCCACCTTCAATAAGAGAGCATGACACAATTGTCACAAAGGCACCACATATGTGTACTTTACTTGTATCCCCATCCCCACTTCAGGTACATGTACCTTTGAAAACAAGAGGAAAAGGCTGATTCAAAAGGAACAGAGTTCAACTTCTCAGCAAGCCAGACTTAAGTAATCACCAATCTCCATGAACTGACAGGATGGGTCACTTGGATGTTGCCAGAATTTCCTCAGAATACTTGAGGATATAATATCTTAGTAAGTATTTAGATTTTCTCAATTCTTGCCATTTAACTCAACTTGAATAGAATCGGTAAAGCATGGTCAAGTGATTCAACCTGTGTAGTCCTAAGTTGGTGAATACAATTTATAGCTACTGGTACCTGTGAAAGTTGCATACTTCAGCCAGGAATTGTGAGCGCTCAATAAATGATGACAGCTTTGGAGCTGATATTTCTCCCAGGACTTGTAGCTGGCGAGCATCATCTGCAAATTCCTTTAATTCCTTACGAATAGCATTATGCCAGTAAAAACCATCCTTGGTATGAGATCCTGGAGACACATTATCGCCTGCTAATTCTTCCACACCTCTGTCCTGCTGACCAGTTAAAATCTCTGCAGATTTCTCCAATGTGCGGTTTGTCAGCACATTATTGGCTGATAGCAAACACTGATTACCATCCAACCAAGTGAAGTCCTGAATCTCCATCAGAACAAAGTCTGAGGAATTCATGCTCTTGTCATCTGGTCTGGGACGCTCTGTTGTATCTGCTGTAATATTCCCTCCCTTAAGCCATGAAAATACCACCTAACACACAACCAAGCTCTTTTAGAAAGCACATTTGAAGTAAACTATCACCACCTGTGTGATAATGTGCATATTGACTTCACTGGTACTGGAACATACAGAGAAGCTGCATCATGCAATCAACAGGCTTTGAGTGACCAGTGTTAACACCTTCATGGGTTGTATAGAAAGCTACTCAGAAACTGATTTTCCCCTGATATTTCAGTTCCTCTGCAAATGTGAGGAAACATGTAGGAAATACCCCAAAAAGAGATGGTATTCACCTGCTGGAGAAGCTCCTGCCTCGGGACTATTTTGTGCATGCATGCCACCATTTCTTCCCGCTCTTCATGAGAAAGGCAAGAAGCCAGCCATGGCAAGAACTTCTCCATGAGGTTCACAGGTATGCTGCACATGAATTGCCAAACCAGTGCAGCCTGTTCATCAAAGGTGAAATGCTCCATCAACAGTGGAAACACCTGTGAAACCAAAACTTCATGTAAGGAATGGCAATACTATGAGGGGACAACCAATTGGCTTTCTACAATTATCCTTGCCTTGTATGGCCCATCTAATCACTTGAACTTTTTGCAAGGACAAAAGAAGTCCTAGAACTTATTCACAGGTTATGATTCTACCTACAGTGCTGTTATTTTTAATCCTTCCATTACACACTAAACCCCATGAATACTCAAATCTACAGCAATTGTGCAATTCCTCCACAAAATGCATCAAAACTATTAAGAAGCTGTCCAAAGAGGAGGAGGAGACTGAATGGAGAGAAGCAGCTACAAGATTAGGAGGATGAGATGTAAAACCTGTTCTTCTTCTTTGGACAAATGCTGGCACAGAATGGTCTGTAGGGCCTCAGTGCAAGAAAGAAGTTCCCGCCGGAGGTTCAAAGGAACAGAACCTTTCTCGACCATGGCTTTCCTAAGAAGCCCAGACATCTGATCCAATAACTCACCCTCCACTTGATGTTCCAAGGAATAAGCATGAGCCACATTCTTCACTCGCAAGTCAAGAGCTGGGAACATAACCTGCCAAAGTACATAAAGTAATTACCAGCCATGAGTAACTTGTAAAACTAGAACATGAATGCCAGAAATGTAGTTTGATGAGTTAGCAGGCCTTCAGAGCAGTTCTGATAGCACACATACACTCATCAGATGAAGCCAGCCTACACACATTTTCTGTTCTCTAACTTACTGTCCTAACAGCTGCAGGTGTGCTTATAGTTAGTTCGCTGGAAACTTAATGACAATCATAAACCCAATGTTGGAAGTAGAGAGTACAATCCACATCCACAAAGCTACTGCAAGATTTGGAAAAATTCTGTAATTTTATCCGACTGCCCGAACTCTCATTTTGTCAGATTGCTCATGCCAGGAAATACAGAGAATGACTTTCATCACCCAGTGGTGTTCATGAGCAATCACTGTCTGGTTTCCATTCTGCATTCTAAATACAGTGTGGCTACAAGTCTCAGAGAGTGCAGTGACACATCAACAACCATGCAAATTGGACATTGCTCCTCTGAGAGAAAGGCAAGTTGTAAGGCACAGAATGTACCTCATCCTCTGCACTGGAATGATGCTTATAAATAGTGCAAAGAAACAGGTAGCGACGGAGCAGGGTACCAATCTCCTTCTCAGTTCCCTTCTCAATAGCCAAGGCATCCTGGTGCAAGTGCTCCAGCTCCACCCGAATAGCCTTGTGGAAGAATTGAAACTCTACAATGGGAGATGCAGCAGGGATTGGAGGCGTAGTGAGTACATTCAAGGCAGTCTTCTGCACAGACTGGTGAGGGAGAGCTATTGAAGTTGCCATTCATAAAGCAGCCCTTCAAAAAGTCACCAATTAATCCCCATGTTGGGGAACAATTTTCACAAAAGGTATCTGGTCCTCGGTAGTGATGAACCTACAGTCCTCAGTCCTCACAGAAGAAGCACAGTGCTGCTGCTCCTAACAAATCTCTCAGCTATGGACATGGATTTCCCATATGTTTGTGAGATGAATACAGTCTCCTGGCCCCCTTCAACTTCCACATGGCAGGCATGGCCTAACTTGTCGTCTGTCTTGTCAACTGTCTTACAACCAGCACCTTGGGATCAACGCTCTGAAATGACTAGGTCTTCTTGCTATACCATGCCAGCATCAGCTTGTACAAAAGACCTGTGAGCCGTTGTGAAGTAAATATTCTCTCACACGACTGACTGCTGGTTTCCCCATTGCTGCATTGCTCACACTTTGGCTTGCCAAACACACAGAGAGGGGGCAGAGAGAAATAGGAGTCAAAAAACTTCAGTGTCCAGAAATTCCCTTCTGCTCTTCTCGCAAAACCTGCGCTCTTGGAAACAGCCTCACGCAGTTCTTCAACAATCATGTGACAAAACACATGTCTGTCGAGCTTAGCAACCGCATCTACCTAAAATGTAGGTAGCAAAAGATATTACGTATCGTTGCCGACAACGGCAAAGAAGAAGAAAATTGCCATGATTATCAAGTGTCGTCGTGGATGCAAGTGGAGACAAGGGAGATAAAGAAGAGACCACTTGTATGCAAGCTGAAACGCGCTCATTGCAAAATCCTAGTGTTACTCGTATCTCACTGCAGTTTCCCCTAAATCGAAACACTCTTGCTCCTTGTCATAGGCATGGAGAAAAGCAAAAGGAGGAAGAGAGAGAAATCAAGACACAACAAGAGAATGACGAACACTTGCAGAAAAGACAGGCTTTCTTTCCTCCCTTTCCCTCCAGCTTTTTTTCCTCTTCTCCGGCGGGGTTTCGTTATTGTCCTCAAAGACAGAGAGTTTTCCACAAAGAAAAAAACCTCCTCTTTCCCTCCTGCGAACCTGCCCGCAAATTGTCCCACAGAGACGGAAAACCAAAAAAGCACTCATAAGAGCAAGAAACGGCCCCGCGACTTGAAATGCAACAAGATGCAACATCTTTAACTCCCATTCTTTCACCGATCCACAAAGAAAAAACCTCTCCGCAAACTTCCGCTTCACACAAACATAAGCATTTCCCTCACAATCTATTCCACACAAAAACATATAACAATAAGAACGACGACGACGACGATAATAGCAACAACAAAAGCTCGGGACGGGAAAAAGAAACTTGTACCAGTCTTTTGCGTTTTCTCTACACGGACAGCTGACTGACTTCTTCTCACACCGCACCACAGAACAACGAAGAAGTGCCACACATCGGGTGGATCCGCGACTCTTTCAAAAGCCTAACTCCAGCGCCAATTTGATGAGAATCGGGTTCAGCGGAAGAAGCTCAGGTCGCTAGTTTGTTCGCTTTTTCATGAGCTGCTCCGATTCGAGAGATGGTCGACCAGGGATGCAATTGCAAAGGGGGGACGGAGGAGGAGGAGGAGCAGAAACGCAACGCAAGAGAGAAACGGAAGAGCGGAAGAAGAGAAAAATCGTCTTGTGTTGCGTTTTCTTCTTTACTCCTCCTGCACGGGCGTCACTCACTAACTGGGATCACTAACTAGTCCCACGAGTTTACTAACTGAGAAAACCAATTGTGTGTACTCTTCACTATTGTGTGAACGGGAACGGGTTTGGGGAACGGGCGTTTGCGGTGTTGGAGGGGCGGGGTGGGGTCGGACGAAAGGAACTGGGCCCCACTCTGGTCAGATGATCTTCACAGTAACTTTTCCCGACTTTTTCACCCCCCCTGGTGATTTTACTGTGCAGAGATCTTCAAACTTTACTACCTAGATGCAGGTTTTGTTGTGCATTGCATGGATATAAATGCACACGCAAATGGAGAGAAAAGAAGAAGAGTGGGGGGACGGACGGACGGACGGACGGAACGCTCCGTGATTGATGGATAGATATGGATGTATATGGATGGTGGCATTTGGTTTTTTTATGCATTCATCCTATTGGGCAACTTTTCATCATGCAAATCAAATGAGTAGAGTCAAGGTTGTGGAGCGAGGTGTTCCCCAAATTAGTGTCCCCCCTCCCCCCCCCCCCCCCCCCCCCCCCCCCCCCACCCTTCGGCGCCCCCTTTCAACTAAGGGACCAGGGGGGGCGCCTCGTAACGACC
>Ga0116231_10000520_pt1 | contig 68069 bp, 62 predicted proteins | sample S1TSphgellanicum_2_FD_89695 | JGI IMG/M metagenome (GOLD analysis project Ga0116231, IMG submission 89695) | Host-associated microbial communities from peat moss isolated from Minnesota, USA - S1T2_Fd - Sphagnum magellanicum MG | ecosystem: Host-associated > Plants > Peat moss > Unclassified... | reverse complement strand
GGTCTCTCGTATGAAGCAGTCAATCTGGCTACTACTTATTCTCTCAAATGACAAAACATTCCTTCTTGTGTTGATACCACTCCCATCGTCGACTTGTCACAAAAACCAAAACTTATAAACGCAGAGTCTATGAGAAGAACTTGTTGACACTCAATGTAAGTGTATAATCTTGTAAATCAATTGTAGTGTCAAATTGTTCAAGTATAAATGTAAAACAAATACACTTATGCACAATGTAAATATGGATATAATCATTTCAATTGTATAATATGTGAGCTTGGGGATTAAAAAATGCAAAACATGTAGGACATGGTATGAGTGTTTATTTTTATTTTTATTTTTTTAATATAAGAGCTTGGGGAGTTCACTTCTATTTTATTCCAAACAACATGCAAAAAAATATAGGGTGCAACTTATTGAAAAAATAATAATTTTAATTTACTTAAACAAATAGGATGCTTATAACCCATTATGAAAATTTATTAAGAATATTTAAGTATTTCATAGCATACAAAAAATACATTTTTATTTCAAATTTTCCATGAAATATACAAAAAGTGGCCCTTTCAAGTGTAGTAGCATGATGATCTATGAAAAATAGGTGTCTCATTATTGATTATTAGTTTTTTTTAGTGGCAAAATTTCACAAACTTTGCAAAAACAAATTCAGAAAAGGAAAAAAAAACATGAAAATTTTGTGAGTTTTAAAGGATTTTTTCATCATTTCTTGACATCCAAATAATTAAATTAGCCACATCTAGACCTAGGCACTTCCTAAATCACTTGTAGCAAAAAATTTGTAAAAATGTTATCGCACATCTAGTATAGTCACCATTTAATGCTAATTAATGCTAGGGATCCTTCCTAATGGACAAACTTGAGGAATTTGAAAAACAAAACCTAGTGATTAATTATTGCTAGAAAAATAAAATATAGAATCAATTGTTGAAATGTTTCCAAAAACTACTTCAAATGCAAAAAATTTATAAAAAAAACCCCAAATTGAAAAGTTTGTAAATAATGTGGTAACTTTATCTGACATTTTTTCATCAATAATTTAATACATTTTCAATTTTTGATGTTGGCAAAACATAGCCATTCACATTGCCTTACACATGCGCACACTAACTCATGTAAATGTAAAAGAAAATAATTTGCTTTTAGATTTTGCATAAGTTTAAAAGGAAATCTATAAGGTGGATATTATGTGCAAGTATAAATTTGTAATCAATCCGGTTGTACAATATTCACATTTATAGTAATGTTCTACATATCTATATATTTTCCAATACATTTACATACACAACATTTGTAATATCATGATTCCAAGGCCATCAACCATTCAACATCACCATTTACAAATTAACTTTTTTTTAATTGTTAAAATTTGACCAAAAATTGAAAATGAGAATTTAATAAAAATGAATTGGTTTTAGGGTCTTTTTTTTAATCAAATGTGCACAATTTCTTTTGAAAATTGGAGAGGATTTTAACATTGATGATTAGAAAGAAAAAAAATTTGAACAAATGAAAATTGCTTTTATAACCCATTTGAGCACATTTGGTTCAAAAGTGTTTTTGACCTTGAAAATTATGAATTTTGAAAATGTGGTTTTCCAAGGAGGCAGGGGAACATTTAATGTAAAGTTTGGGATCTACGTGCATCAAACGACCATTTTTAGGAAAGGTATTAAATAATTGTCCAACTTATTTTTTATCACCTTATTATTATTTAATTTTAAATATATACATTAAAAATCACCCTATATTAATTATAATCCATTATTTCAGATTATTACATACCTTATATTATAATTAAATTTATTATTTGAATAAAATGTACCCTTTTTAAACTAATTAATTAATAATTTGTACCCAACAACCAATATATTGCACTCTATATTTTCATTCACGTATTTTTTACTTTTTTTTATTCGTGTCCCCCCCAAGTGTGGTTTAAACAAAAATTATTCATATATATGTGATAGAAGGCATGAATGCATAATATACATAATATAAAATCAATTTGTAATCAAAATGTATTTAAATATAAAATGTAGTGTTAAATGGGGTATTCGAAATACAAAATTATAAATTATAAACCAATGCAAAATAACACATGTCATGTGCAGTTCTTAGAAAAGGACTTTTACCTAGATGCCCCTAGTTACTTTGACCATGATTTCACTTTACTAACCTTCATTTTTGCATGGAAAGTGAAAACAAAAAGGGGTGCCACTAATGACAACTCATGAACTTTTATTCAAAATATTGATGAAATTATATTAATGATTAAACTTCGTTAAACCTTAGCATGTGAAACAAATATGAAAAAATTGAATACTTGATACACAATCATCACATGATTTAGATGTTTGAAAAAATGTGTATGGTTAAAAGGTGATGTGTATATTATGATAATTGATTATCTTTGTTTTGCATTTATACTTGGAACAATTAATGTTTGTTTGTTTTTCATATAATAGAAATTTATATGCTATTAATTTGTGTCGATTAATGCCTTTCCTTAATGATTGGGTTTTTTTCAAAGTGTCACTTTAAAACAAAATTTAGTTCATTTGATTTTTCTTCTTAATTTTTTTTCATTAAATTTTTTTTTCCTTTTTTTTTCCTCAACAAAATAAGGTGGTTCTTCACCAAAAAAATAGTTCCCTAAGCTACACATCATTAAAAAAATTAAAAAAAGGCAGAACTTTGAACTCCCCCAATAATAAACAATTGAAAAAAAAGGAAGGCAACAAACAATTTTGGAAAAAGAAAAAAAGCCAAATCTTTGAATGAATCCTTTGGCAACAACAACAAAGGTAATCAAAAAGAAAATGGGAGGGAGTTCAAAGCTCCCTCAACTAGTTGATCCCTTTTGGGACTTGGAGTGGAAGTAGGCCTAACACCCAATATTATGAAAAACATTAATATTTTTACTGCCAATGTAATTAAGGATTTTTCCACATAATTATGACAGAATGATTCAAGTGATGTGAAAGAAAGGCAACAAGAAAACCAATCTTTACTTTGAAAGTGTTTGAAATGATGCCACATGGCACTCTAAAATTTCAAATTGTGTTTTGAACCCTTAGGCCTACCTCCCCTAATAATAACAATCAAGAAGAAAAGGGGTAGGGGGGGGAGGGGGACTTTGAGTTCGCTTGGTAATAGTAACACAAAATTAAAATAAAATGGGGGGAGCTTAAAGCTCCTTTAACAACTAAAAACTACAAAAAAATGATGATGATGCTGTCATCACCATTTTCTATGTGTCTTGCAAGCATAAAAAAAAAGGCAATGATTATCAATGTTGCCTTCTTACCAAAATTAATAAAATGGAGGACAAACGGAATGATGTACATGTGTAATTTATCCTTCGCAGCTCAACCTCCACCATAACTTTTTCTTGCTTCTTTCACATTGATCTTAAACAAAAACAAAAACCCTTAAAGAACTCATGCTTAAGTGGTAGTGATGGTGGAAAATGAAATGGAAATACAAAAGAAAAAACTTGTTTCAAATGGTGACAATGGTGGGTCACAACAAAAATAATATCTAACTTTTTGTTGTTTTGTTTACAATAAAAACTAATGGTAGGTAGGTAGGTAGATGCATAGATGAAATAAGTATGTGGGTGGGCAAAAAAACTAACCCAACTTCAATGATTACACCAAGGTCATATAATTGGGATTGAACTCTAGTTCATCCAAAATGGAATTAGTGCAAAGATGAAGGTTGGGTCATTCGAGTTAACTAATGTTCTATTATTGCAAAATGGTTTGAGGTGGGAATGAATTTTCCCTTGAGAAAAATGGAAGACAACTAAAAGAAAAGGTCTAATGCATTTCAAAGTTTAATATCCAATATGTTTTTTGCAAAAGATCCTTCAAGAAGGATGATGTGTAACAAAAGGAGTTTGTGTAAGATCTTGGCCTTTTAATTCTCAAGAATCATTTACCTATGCAATTTGTGGAAAATGTGTGGTTGAAGCAATAACCATGCATTTTTGTCCAAAGGCATTTCTCCTTCCTTCTAAGAAATAGGAAATAGTTTTCACAAAAGATTGTGCCCAAGTTGGTGGGGGAAAAAAAAAGTTGTATGTTCTACCACATTGGTAAAATGTTATTATGCAACTTCAAGCTTTGATTTGTGAATGTCAAAAGGGGTTCATGACATTTTTGCACTTGTGATTAAATTTTGAAGGGTTGATTGACAACCAAAACATATTAATATTAAAATTTTTAAAGCTATAAAAACTATAGGATAACATTTGACCATAAATTTAACTTAGTTGGGTGTGATCACAATCAAATGAGCCAATGGTGATGAAGGGTTAAGGATTGTATTCCTTTTGTGGTCAATTTCACTTTTTCATAGAAAAGATTTTTGGGGTGAAATCTTTTGTAATATGTTACTAAAAATACATATAATTTTTTCAATACATCACATTTTTTGTGTTAACATTTCATGAATTATCATTAAGAATTTTTAAAACATATGTATTCTACCAAATTATGTGTTTTGTTGTGAAAGATTATTTTAATTTCAAATTGTACAAAAACATGTTAATTATTTAATTTTTTATTGTATTGTTTCATAAACTACAACTTTGTTTTAGATGTCATGTACATTAGACCCCATTTACATGTGGTAAAAGACTTTTGAAATTTTAGAATATTGTTGAATAGATTTTTAATTTTTAAAATTTTAAAATTTCATAACTTTCAAATTGTGAATGTTTTTTGAGTGTGGATAATCAATTAATATCATCTTAATTTTTTTCTCATCAAAATTCTTTCATAAAAAGAGTTTTTAGCTTAGTGATTTACAAAATTAACTATTTTTGATACAATTGTTCTTCAAGTTCAAAGGTCTTTTATTAAAACCAAAGCCCAAAATAATATTTTTTGAATTTTATTTTGAATTCTTCAACATTCATATTAGTCATTTAACACTACAATCCATGATTAACATGACATTAAAGTGGCACCACAAAAATATATCTAACAAAATTATAGTTTTTATAAAGTTGTGGCAGTTGCCCAACATGCTCATTTGATTGTGATTACACCCAGTTGCTAGAATAATATAATTTGAAAAAGAAAATCATTATTTTTGTGAAGGATGAAAGATTTAACCTAAATCCTATGATTATTGCATTAAAATCAATTGTAAGTTGTATAACATTGTGTTCGAAAGGAAGCTTTTAAGGTAGTTGATTTGAAAATGCATTGTTCAAAGTAGTGTTGTCACATTGTTCAAGCATTTGTTTAAACATTGATGTTGCCTAATGTCATGTTAAAATAGTCTCAACCTAGGTCAAAGTGAAGTTAGGTTGCTAGGGGGAAAGTTAAGAACTATTGAAAATCATGTCATTTGGTCACCCTAAACCTTGTGGCGATTGAAAAAAAATTTGAATGGTGATTGAAATGTTTTTGGTCAACAATCAAATTTTTTGGAGTGAAGAATGAAACATTTCAATCACTAGATCAATGGTGGAGATTGAATCATGGTGTATTTGATGATTAAAATTTTTCGAGCAATGATCAAAAAATTTCAATCACATAATTTGATGATCAAAATTGTTGGTCAACTAAATTGGTGATCAATTTTTTTGAGTAGCGATCCAATTTTCTGGGTAGTGACTGAAATTTTTTGGGTAGCAACTGAATTTTTTTTCAGTTGTTGGATCAATGGTGGAGAATGAGCCATTACCAATCAAATGACTCAAAATTTTAAAGTTGTGACTGAAATTTTTTTTCAATGATGACCAAAAAATTGCCTACTATTTTCATTTATTGATCATGAACTAAGTGTGACCAATTTTGAATAATACATGATAGAAAATCCTTATATCTTATGTTCTTGAAATGTCATCATCATTTGTAGCTTTTGAGTAAATTTGAAAATAATGTTCTTCATCAAAAGATGATGATTGTAGTTTGAATCTCTTTGAAATGACAATTATCATAAGTCAACCAACAAAAGGAACTTATCAATAGAGAGCTCACGGTTTTTAAATGTTATCAAATGGATTTGAAATGTCAATTGCTTTTTTGAATGGTGGGTGAAGCATGAGATCATGAAAAGTCACCCTTATTTCGGGTATTTGCAACTACCACCTTCCGAAGAACTTAAGCAGGTAATTCAAGCCCCCTATAGCTTGAAACAACCTTAGGTGATAGAATCTCACACATTCCACCAAGACATTAGAAATATAAGTTTCACACATAGTGGAATTGCTAGGTACTAACTATATGGGGAGGGGGGGAAGCTTTCATTACCTTGTATGGTGTTTGGGTTTTCTTAATATACTATATTGAACTAGACTTCATGTAGAGTGTGGAAGGAGAGAAGAGAGGTTTATTTCCAATTCAAGAGAAGGACTGAGTTTGATCCCTGTTCAAGCCAAATTTTTAGCTCTTATAGTTGGGTGGGATTAACCTTCAAGTGAACCCAACTGGATCCTCTGTAACCGCAGGTTCAGTTATTATTTCTGACTTCAATATGTACTGTAGTACTTGTGAATAATTATTTTATTTTGAAGATTCCAAGTTGAAAAAATAATATTTCAGAATTTTTGAAAGATTCAATGTTTTCCTTCACAAAAAATTTTGTTCTTTGAAAAAAGCAGTTTTTTGAAACTTTCAACATTCTCTGAAAATGACATAAATTAGTGTCAAATCTGCCAAGGTAGATACTACGGTACCATTTGGGCATTACACTTTGTAGGGCCATTATAATTGGCCTACAAAATTTTAATTAAGAAAACAATCAATTTGGAACATCTAAACTTCATTGGAATGCAAGGGTGAATAAAATTGGAGGGTTCAGGTTCAGATGACATTTTCCCCTAACCTAAAATGCCTTGTAGAAAGCTCTAACCAGGGTTTTTAAAAACAATTAGGAAGTGCTATTAAACAAAGATAGGAAAATTTGAAATCGTGGCGAAAATGATGAATATGTTGGGTGGAAACTGGAAATAAGAATGGGGAAGGAGAGACTATTTATGCACAAAATGACAAAACATGGGTACCAGATCTGTGGACCATATCTTCTCCTCCCCTGGAAAACACCAGCTACTGGACTTACAAGAAGATTCCAACTGGAACAGTACTTTCAGACTCTCCCCTCATTAGTAATGGAACTCCCAGACTTTTCTCTGCCCTCTTTGTTGTGCCTTGGGTGAACCAGCACCTACACCGGTAGCCTAACCATGGTTACAGCTAAAAATCTCAATTCTTTTTGGGTTGCTTCTAAACATTCTTACCTATCCCAACCTTAGACTAAACCAAGGTCGAGCTGAGTCCAAATTTAACATTTCCTTGGTTAACTATTAGTACCAAGAGGTTGTACTCAAGAAGGCCAAGGTATCAGTGTAGGTGCTGATTCACCCTGGCAACCTATCACGGAGTGTGCTGGGTACAGGTCAGGTGCCCGGTGAGGTGCATGTGAGGAATTTGTGGGACCTCAGTAGCTCAAGCCCAATTTTCAAAATGGGCAGCAAAATGGGCACAATACCAAGGATGCCTGAATTTCTGAGTGGCCAGAAAAACAGGCACAATGGGCTGGTACCTGTGCATGCTCCACTACATAATGACTTTCATAAATTTACATAATGGTCATGTGAATTTACATTAATGATCATGTGGATTTTGCATAATGGTCTTGTAGATGATAGGTCTTGGCACCGGCCCAAGTTAGGTCTTGTAGACCCCCCCCCAACAGGACCCCTTGCATTGTGGGGAGGCAGAAAAGGCCACATGAAACCTGTTACTTCATGCCAATGTGGGTGTTTGAAGCATGGACATGGTGAGTGAGATATTGGTTGTCCTAGTTTCCACTGAGCAAAGATTTGAAAGATCCAATTTACAGGTTTTTCCCAAAAGGACTGTTCCAGAGCTACTTTTTGTGTCACTGAGCTAAAATTTCCACACATTCACTTGGAATTATGAGAATTGGAAATTTCCTTTTTTAATGATAAAGATTCTATCTTCCAGAACTATAACTAAAATAAAATAAAATCATTTAAAAAATCCAAATCATTGTATTGGGAAATTTGGGACCAATCGGATGACAGAGATGATCACTTCAAATTTCTAAATAGGCTGCTGGCATATATTTCAAGAGATGTCATATATATATATATACACACACATTTTAAATAAAAATTATTTACATATCTCAACGAACTTTCTTTTTGGGGTGGGGGGCAAAGACTCTGGAAGATCCAAACGTGTATTTACCAATTTGAGAAGATGAAAAAATTCAAAGAGTTGCAAAATTAACTTTGAAGAACATTGGAAAACACTGAAAATCAACATGACCACCCACTTGAGTGATCCTATACACGTCATTGAAGCATTGCATGCATGCAGAAACTTGGAAACCACAGCCTTTGGTTTCTTTGAGGGGTTAAAAACCATGACACTACTTACTACCCTATTTGATGCATGCAGGAAAGCAAAAGTACTTGGAAAGAGAGAGAGGAACAGAGAGAGATTCAGGGCCACTGCTATAGAGAGTCCCTTGTACTTACTTATGCTTAGGTGACATACTTTTCATCCCTCTTCTGGAGGAGTTCAAACAAAAATTTACTCTTGAATTAAATCATCAATACAATGAAATTGTCCAGAGGTTGGGTTTAGAGAAAAAGTTGTAAAATTCACATCAGAAACTTCATCCATCAAAACCAAGACAGAAACAAAGGTCTGATCATCTCTCAATTTTTGAACTTGAATTTGCCAAAGAAATTCAAGAGAAATTATTATTCTTCTCATCTTCAGCAATTTAGCATCAGATTAAAGATGAAAAGAGCCACCACCATAGAACCTCTCATGGTCCTCCACTCACCAAAATTTCCCACACTTCTCATTACTAGCAACATAATTGGATTACTAAAAGACCAAAAGTGACACAAGTTCCAAAAAACAAAACACACACCTCTTCCCCCCCCTCCCCCTACCTTTTAATATTTAGAAGGAATAATTTCCAATTTAGTTTGCAAACAAAAGTTGCAAGAATAAAATGTACATAAAATAAAAAGAATTGATCAAGTCTAGAGCTAAGAACCCTGAAGCTGAGCGCCAAGTCCAAAATGGGTGGGTATGTTAAAAGAAAGGGGTTGGGGGGGAGGGGGAAGGGAGGGGGGTTAGGACAAAATTAGAAAAAAAGACACATGAATAATTAGAATCATCAACAAGCTTATGAAGGAAGCAAAAGTTGTACTAGTTTGCATGATTAATTTTAAACTGCTTGATAAATTGAGACGAGAGATACTTAAATTAGTGCTGTAAAATCTTGATTAGTTGGCCCAGCTAATTGAATGCTGCCAAGCTGATAATTTGTTGTCCTGTGGGTTTCCTATGGGATGCACCTAAAGTTGCTTGGTTAGATAGTGCTCAATTGCCTTGGAACATGGTGACCTTGAGGCATGCATGTAGAAGAATATGGTTACAGTGGTGATAGATCTCTGAGACTGCTGAAAGATATTATGATTCGGGAGCTAGCTAGCAGGCCCATGCATCATCAGGCTGCAAGATCTAGTTATATAAGACTTCCGAGGTTCTCCTGAATGTTGTTTTGCGGTTTCAATATGAATTCGAGTTTGAACTAATGGGTCATGTGCAGTAAATTTGGGGTGGACAGACTTTTATAGATCTACAGGAGGACAGCCGTGTTCTGTATTATTGCAATATGCTTATAGCTAGCATGAGAAGCAGCAGCAGCAGCAGCAGAATGAACGAAATTTCTCTCTAAGTTGTAGTCGCGCAGGCAGTGTTCGACTGCAACAAGTTGCTGTAACTGCTTCTATATAGAAACTTGCAAGTCTCGATCGATCATGACGGTATGTGCCTGCTGCAGATCATGTCCTTTTAGAAGCTCCTCATGCGTTTGTGACACCACTGATTCTGCCTCCAGCCAGCAGTGTGCTAGCTCTTGTGATTAAGGCGATAGATCTCTCGAGAATTAGGCGCGCGGTCGTAACACAGTGACATGCGGCAGCATGCTTTGGACTCAGAATCTTATTTTTCAATGTGGTAATATTGCTATAACTGTAGGTGCTAACCGACGCATCATGGGCGGTCAAACTGCGGAAGATGACGACAAAAGAACGGCCACCGGCAGTGAAGCAGCTACTTCGTGATCCAGTCGTGATAGACAACGTCGACCTCGTTCCGGACGAAAATCTGCTGTGCTGCAGTAGCCCCATCGACCACAAGGTTTTGGACACACCATACCCAGTACTGGTACCAGCGCCGGCCGCTGGCTGCAAGCACAACGTCAACATGTTGCAGCAGCCGGCGCGGACTGGTCCAAGTCCAAGAAAATCAACGACAGTAGCTGTCCCGGCGCGGAATCCCCCTAGTCCGAGTGCAGGACATCAGCAGCTGCACCACCAGTCTATGAACTCTCCTGCCGAATTTGGTTGTGGTGATTACAGCTGGTCCAAGCTCCTTGCACCGGCCTTCCGCTGCAAGCAAATTGAAGAGGAGGATGTGGTGGTTCCGAAAGCTCATGCTAGTTTCTCCGCAGGATCCGGGCTGCATAGAGCCGTGTCGAGAGTGCGAGATTTGAAGCCTAGAAACCGCGTCCATGGTCGGACTCGCCATGTTAGTTTGGACATGGATTATGATGATATCCGCTCATGCTCCGTCGAGGCTGGAAGCATAGCAGCTTCTTCGCAATATTGGAGCTTGGCTGATCATAGATGGGGTTGTAAGCAGCTGGGATCAAGCAAGTCGAGAGAGAACCGATCTGCATCCGACAGGCCCCCGGTCGAGACTTTGTCAATGGGTGCAGATGTCAACGACTTGGGAGCTGCCTCTGAAGCGAAGAAACATCAAGCCCAGCTACTCAAGAAGCGCAAAGACAGCCGGAGTTGTTCGAAGAAAGACGAATCGCAGCTTCCTGCTGCCGGGGATAGGAATTCTTCTTCCCCAGAGTCATCATGTGTCACGGCCACGCCTCAGAACATGAGTTGCTGTCAAACTTATTTGCAGAATCCTGGTAGGGCGCTGGCAATGCGACAGGATGCAATCGAATGCTTTGAATGCACTCCACGCAGGTTGAGCAACTGGTTCACTGCTGCATCACACTACATAGCTGCAACCGAGAAAATATTGCCAAGTCGTGATCGGAGCAGCTCGGCCTCACCGCCCGCCAGTACTGACGACAGCATCTTCACAACCTCCCTAGAAGACCAGCGCGCGGGAGTGTCGAAGGATCATATCATTGCCACCAAAATCCGATCGTGGTCTTGTTCGGATTCCAGCAGCGGCGGCATCACCAGCTCCAGTGGTGAGCTCGATAAAGCAGCTCCCCATATTGAGCTGTCCCTCGATGCAGATCATGCAGCAGGAAGGAAGCTGGTTGGATCTGCATCCCGAGTTTGCAAACAGAACGGCGTCGTCCCTGGGGCAAATGTGAAGTTACAGTTAGGAGATTCAGAAACCGTCTCCGAAGAGATCTCACCACCACCTGCAGTACCGTCGAGGAGGACTAGGAACTGGAATCATCATGATCTGCAGCGCGCGACTTCATTCCAGAAGCAGCAGCTGACGAGCTGCAGCACCGGGGCGGCAAGAGCCAAGAGGAATACACACTGCAATCGGTGTAGCTCCAGGAGACGAGAGAGTTTCCCAGTGTTCCAAAGCGATCGTGATCATGCAACTAAAAGCAGGGTTCAAGCTCCAGGTGCTGCAGCTTTCAACAGGACAAGGCCCCGGGAGTCTAGCAACGCGGATTTTCACGTTGTCAAAGAAATCATGGGTGCTAATTCTTCTCTTGAGGCGTCGAATACCGCGAGGAAAGAGCAGGCGCGTACACCGGCAAAGCACCACCACCACAATTTGACCGACTTAGCAGCTGCACAGAAGGAATTTCTTCCTGAAAGAATGAAGACCTCTGTGCAGAACCTAAAGTGCGGGCCTGCTGGTCAGGAGCAGCTACGTCCAGTACTTGAGCATCATGAAACAAGTCTACGACTACCGACGGAAACAACAACAACAACAACAAGGTCGAAATCTAGCAGCGGAGCTGCTGGACACTTGGATCACGATGGCGATCATCAGGAGGCAAGAAATCTTCGGACGACGTCGTGGTATCTGCAACGACCTGATCAGATGCTACCGGAAGCTGTGAATGGGGTTGTGAAGGAGAGCGTTGCAATGGTGAAAACTTCGTGCAACCCTTACAACGACTTCAAGGAGTCGATGATAGAGATGATTGTGGAGAAAGACATTCAAGACTCTGATGATTTGGAAGAGCTTCTGCAGTGCTATCTCTCTCTCAATGCCGTTCAATTCCACGGCGTCATCGTCGACGTCTTCACTGAAGTCTGGCGCAATATCTTCAGTACTGAAGCCGCCTCATGCGATTGATTACCCCCCTGGTCCTAGACTCAATCTCTCACCACCACTCTACAAACCCTACATCTCGTTCCAACCTTCTTACACTTAACTTCTTGCTGTTCTTCGTGAGCTTCATAATTCCCAAGGCTGGTTTTAAGGGTTTAGAATTTAGGGTTTAATAGGGTTCTAGTGTCAGAGTCTTCGAAGCCTGCGATTACCTCTAGACTCAGCAATAGTCTATAAAACCCTAAATCTCGAACTTCTTGCACCTAAGTTCTTGGTCTTCTTTGTGAGCTTCATAATTCCCAAAGGTAATTTAAGGGTTTAGAGTTTAGGGTTTAATAGGGTTCTAATGCACACAGTGAGAGAGAGTCCCTATTGACTGGAGTTTGTGGAGGCTGTTGATATTCGTGAACTCTACGTGCTATGGAATGGACCCCGTACTATGGTAGGGCCTGTTCCACCCAGGAACACAGTAAACCTGGCAAGGTGGGCCGCTGTTCTGTTTCACGTTTCAATCCCGATTCACGTTTCAATGCTGATCTAAGGAGTTGTTGATTAACATTAAAATGGACATCATAAAAATTTGAGCCTGCAGATGGTTGTCTGTCTCACCAATGGAAAAGCCTGGAAAGGCGTCAGAACAGGACCCCAAAACTGGTTACAATTCAGGGACCTCTGAAATTGGCAGATTCTGCTTCTGATCTTGCTTTTAAGAGCTCTTCTAGCTCAGGTTTAGGTTTTTGCATTTGCAAGCAAATCTTCAAGACATAAAATGATTGTTAAATATTTTTGGAAACATATAAAGTGAGTGAAATCATGCATCAGTTCAGACGCAATCGAGCTACTGGATGGTGACCTGGAGATTGGTGTGGATCATGTTGAAGTGAAATTGGTAAGGGTAGTGGAGAGAGTGGCAGACAATATGTAACATGCAGACTAGGCACTGTGCATAATTTCCATGAAAACTTAACCACTTGCAAATCCTTATCAAGGGTGTTACAACAATTTGATACTGATGGTGAAATTGGGGGCAAAAAACAGAAGATGACTTTGGCATCTGGTACTGTATACCAAGAAAGAGGAGACACAAATAGTGTAGGGTAATGAGCCCGAGGTGCAGGATCTAATGTTCTGCTAGGGGGCACGAACCTGGCATAATGACCAAAGGCTAGCCCATATACTTGGCAGGCCCAATCTTACAGGCTTGTCCTGCAAGGGGGCTCTTCACAGCTGAAAGAACCTGCCCCAATGTTATTACTTAGTACATTTGTCAACTACATGTAACTGAGTGACTCTTGACCATCTATGTGCATAAGAGTGGAAGATATGCAACTGGGATGTTGTGCAGTACATGAAGTCACAGCATTCAGTGGAGAAGGATCTTGCTGGAGACCCTTTTGAGGATTTGAGGTACCCTCAACAGGTTGTAATCGGAATTCCATTGTAACTTGTAATGCCAACTGGTTACTGGAGGTACCAAAAAATGTACCTTCCATCTAGCTGTCTTATGTGCCCCCTCAACTCTGTTCTCTCCTCTATCCTGGCTTCATCTGGGTGAAATTTGGCAATGAATTGGGATTGTCAAATTATTTGCATTCAAGGGAACAAACTCAAGAAAGATGTTTGAACTTTTGATTTTCCACAAAAGGATCTGGCATTCATGAGCATTTAATAAGAACTTCCTCTACTTTTTGACATGACCCATGGACCATGATCACTTCAAAAACTGCAAGTTACTAGGCATGGATTCCCCAAATATTTGTACTGAAGGTTGATTAAGGAGCATCTATGTGTTAACCCTCAAAATTAGACCCTTTGGACTTTTTCCCATACTGAACTCAGCACACTAGCCTCACAAGGGGTTCTTAATATCAAATCCAATGACTAAAATCGGGGTAGAGGGGCTGATATGAATTGGCTCAAATCCATTCTCAGATCTTAACATGATGTCTTCAAGCCCTCGCGTATGCAACAAACTCATGAATGAGCAATTTGTATACCTATTGTACCTTGGTCATATGAAAGTACCTACTGATGAAATTGATGTGAATGTGCCCAAGTTTATTGATCACTATCGTGAGAAAGGAAAATGAAAGCACTAAGGTCCTGTCTTAAAACTACTCAACTAATGGCTAATGTCTTAGTTCTAAATCCAAGATCTGACTTTTGAAATTGAAATTTAACTATCAACCTCCAGCACCATGCACAAATCAAATTTGAGGGGCCATTACTAGTGAAAGTTGAGATGTAGACAGCCTCACCTTTATAGGTCAACTTGGAATGAAGGATACTTGTATGATTTGTAGCACAATTGAAACATGTTGCTTGAAAAGAGCAAGTATGATTGAAGGGAACATTTTGGATCTTTGCTCCAAAAATATTGTTGTTACAAATATGCAAGAAATCATTGGTTTGTTTGAGTACACAATTTAAATCTTTTCTCATTGAAAGGAGTTGATCTCCTATGTGTTGATTCCATTGATCAAACCTCTCTTTACCTTGTACCACCTCTAAAGATAATATGGCTCAAGTGGAGAGTGAATGAAGAAAAATATATGTTCAAATAGGATAAAAAATGACCCAGATTGGTGTGAACAAATGTTGGAATGGTATCTTATTCTCTGATTATGAGATTGGTATTGGTATTAATTTTTATTACCTTAAATTTTTTGGTTTCCAAAGCTTGACGAAATTTTTCAAAAATTTTGCAATTGTTTTCAAAATTACACTAAAAGACAAAGTTTTCCAAAAACATTTGTTTCCATAATGTTGTTAGATTATATGGTAGTTCAAATATGATGTAAGACTTCATTCTTCTATAAGTTTTTAGAAGGTTTTGAGCAAAATTAACTACTAGATCAAAGGAAAGGATTTAGGAACATCAGTAAATGAATTGTAGAAGTTTATTCATGAGCAAAATTGATAACTAGATCAAAGGAAAGGGATTTAGGAACATAAATAAATAAAATTTCTAGAGGTTTATGAAAAAAGGAAAGGGATTCAGGAGAAAAAATAAGTTCAATTGTTTTAGTTAAGTCTAATTTAAAATCAAGTAGTTAGTTGTAGGTGGTCTTTATAAAGCAATCGTAGGTGGTAACTAACTAAAAATCAAGTTTCCTAGGATTATTGCCTCCATTCACTATGGGACCATGCATATTTATTTAAATGGATTGATCTAATTACAAGGGGACAATTTGTTATTTACAACTTTGATCTTTCAATTTATTACTTGCATGTACTTTTTTAAAGTTATCTTCATGTGTGTTTCTCACTATCATTGTGGAGGAAATAGATCATTCATAGGGCATGGGCCCATGATATGAAGTCATAGAAAATTTTGAAGGAATGCATTTCATGTTGTGAAAATTTTAAATTGACACATTATTCAAGGCAAAAAAACTTTGAGGATTAATTAGTGAAAAAGACATGAAATCCATTGAAATGCTCTTGGACTTTTAGCTCATGAAAGGAAGGAGAGATAAGCCTTGAATCTTCTTATTCAAAATCTTTCTAATAATCAATTCGTGAACATTATGAAGGAGATGATAGCCAAAGGGATTTAAGAAACTTTTCAAAAATGGCATGTTGAGAAAGGACTTGCCAATGAAATATTTTTCACACAAAAGTTCTTCATGTCTCAAATGGAGTTGCTTGATACATTGAGGTAGCACTTGAACAAGCTTGAAGCAATGGTTGATGATGTTGGATGCGATTGAAATAGATGTTTTCGAAGAAATCAAAGTGATGGTGTTAATGATAAGTTTATTGGATAGCTACCAAACATTGATCATTTTTTTGGAGTCATCAAAAGTTGAGTATCATAAGTGGCAAAACATGAATGCTAAACTACTCAACAAAGAACTCATGAAAAAGAAGGGAGAAACTTCATGAGTTGGTGGAAAGTAGCACTAATAGCAAAACCTTAGACATGTCACAAAAGACAAGACAAAATCAATGATCTTTGTAACTATTGTGGCAATCAAAATCATTGGGCAAAAAGTGCAAAAGGAGGAAAGAAAATTTGAAATTTTTAAAAATGGAACAAACAAACATTATTGAAAATGACCTTAGCAATGCCCAAGCATTTGTGTCATCATTGTCAACTATTTTAAATTGTGATGTATGGTACATATTTTACTCAAAAACTTCTATTCACTTGTTTCATAGGAAGGACTAACTCAACCATTACACTGAAATTGTGTTTATACAAATCTAAATGGGAAATGACCCAACATTGGAAGTCGTTGGCATCGGAAATCTAGAGGTCACCATGATAATGGAAAACAAAAATGATAATAGCATTTTCAAGGACAGTGTCTTGTACATTCCTAGAATCACCAAGAATCTTTTTTTTGTAAATAAAAGAACTTCATTGATAACATCTTCTAGTTTTGTAAGAACTCATGCATCATCAAATATGATTAAAAGGTCATAGGGTTTGATTTGTAAAAGAATTTTTTTTTACAAATTGAATTACACTGTGAAGTTGCCTAAAGTGAAAAATAATACCAATGAAGATCAAGTTGTAGCTACTCTAACAAAAACGATTTATGTAAAAATCACTTGAACCACAATATCCAACATTGATGAAAATGTTCAAATCACATAATCCAATGAAAGCATCAACACCACAAACACCAATATCTTGGCCATCAAGGTGTTTAGGGTGTCAAGCTTTTTATGCATAAAAATCTTATGGGAGGAATCATTATGAAACTACATGAAAACTTGACCTTCTACAAAGGTTATGTGTATGGCAAGCAACATAGAAAACCATTTCCAATTAAAGGCCCAACTTCAAAGGTCAATGAATTGTCTTAATATTCAAATGTTCAAACACATGGGGACCAACCAAGGTATTATCATTTAACAAATCCATTTATCCTTTGTGATTATTTTCAAAAAATATTTTGCTAAATTTTTTTAAATAAAGGAGAATGTTTCACAAAGTTCTAGGAATTCAAGTCATTTGCAAAAGGTTAAGGTGGGAAGAATATTAAAGTTTTGAGGATTTCCAATGGTAGTGAATTCACATAAAAACTTTTTGCATTTTTTTTCATAAACCATGGAATTCAAAATTAGTTCACAACATCATACACACTAGAACAAAAGAATGTTGCAAAAAGATTGAATCAAATGATTATTGAAACAACTTGATGCATGCTTCATCATGAAAGGGTCCAAATTCTTTAAGGTGTACCACAAAATCAATAAGTAGTAGGAACCAATCACTACCAAATTGATATTTTAGATCATGGATTTGAAGAACTATCAAACCATGAAGGTTCTACTTAAGTTCATAGTGGGGAATTTATTGTCCATCTAAGCGTTAACTTTTAACATGAATATGGCAATGACATTGCATTGGATTTACCATTGTACAAAGATAATGACTATGTTTTTACACCAAAAGCACAAATTTGACTCGCACCAAACCAAAAGGTCACACCAAATGCAATACCACAAGCAATCAAGGGAGCATTAGCAAAAGGAAAAACTCAAAGAAAATATTTTCATATCAAAGGAACACCTTCAAGTCCTCTAAACTTCACAATGCTTGATTCTAGAAACACAATTAGTAGCAAAGAACAAAGTTCAATCAAATGGATAAATACAAAGCATAATTAGTAGCAAAAGGTTTTGCACAAACTAATGGCATTGATTTTTCTAAAACATACACTTCAATTGCTAAATTTGCATCTATCATAATTCTATTAGCTTTTGGAATGATTTGCAACTAGAAAAGCCATTAGATTGATGTGAAAGGAGATTTCTAGAATGGCGAACTCACTAAAGACATCTACATGAAACAATTAGATGGACATAAAGCTTCAATAAGAGAAACTTAGTTACTAAAGAAGATCATATATGGCTTAAACAAGCACAATGTGTTTGGAATACAAAATTTGACATGATTTTCCTTTGAAAACTTGATTTCCAAAAATGTGAGTATAACCCAAATGTATGTGACATTTAAAGACAAAAAAGGTATGCAAATATTTTTTGCATTGTGTATTGATGACCTATTGATCTTAAATGAAATATTGATTATATAAATAATGTCAAATCATTTATATTAACGAATTTAAAATGAAAGACCTTGGGGAAATAAAGATTTATCTTAAGATATAAGTCACCTAAGAAGAAAATGAAAACCAGCAATTTAGGTCAAAAAAATTACATGGAAAATATCTTTAAATGTTTTGGCATGGAAGAATGCAAATTAGTAAGCACACCACTTGGTGCCAGTTTTAGACTTTGCAAAATTAACAAACACATCATAATAAAAGAGACAAATGAAATGGAAGGAATATTTTATAAATAAGTATTAGATTGTCGAATGTATGTTATGATCACAACTACACTAAGAGTTGTGAATAAGTTTGCTAAATCACCAAATTTGCATTAAAAAGTCATAAAAAAAATAATTTAAATACTTGTTGGGCACAAAGAATTTATGGTTTTAGTACTTCAGTTTGGATATTGGTAATTTGCAAATCCAATGTGATTATTTTTAGATCTTCTAACATGAATTAAAGAAGAAACATCAAGAGTTGAACATCAATTATTAGGTTTATGTTTTTGCTAGTTAGTGGTGCTTTTAACTAATGCAATATAAGACAACTAATTGTAGCACTTTCAACTACAAAAACATAATACATGTCAACATTGCAAGCAACCCACAAAGCCATGTCGTTGAACACATTCCTTGTTCAACTTGATTTCAAGTAGGAAGAAGCAATTATCATTTTTATTCACATCCAAGAAAGCATCTCTCTTATCAAAAATCCAAGTCATCACAACTGGTCAAAACATATTCACATACACCATCAAAATGTCAAAAAACTAGTGCATGTAGGTGAAATAACGTTCAAATATTGTAATACCAATGAGATGAATGTTTACCTATTGATGAAAAGAATCCCTAGATGAAAGCATCACAAGTGTATGCATAGGATGGGTTTTAGACAACTTTGATTAAGATTTTGACTTACCAAGTGGGAGTGTTGGATTAGATGGTGGTTCAAATCTAATGTAAGTAGTTCTTCTATAAATTTCTAAGCAAAATTGATTACAAGATCAAAGGAAAGGACTTAGGAGCAAAAGTAAATAAGTTAAACAATTCTAACTAAGACTTGCTAGAAATTAGATAGTTAGGTGCATATGGTTTTTACTATAAATCAAATAGCAATAGGTGGTAATTTGTTGAAAATTAGGTTCCCTAGGATTATTTCCTTTGTCCACTATGGAACTACCATATGTAGGTAAGTGGATCAATTTGAATAGAAGGGGACAATCCACTACCTACAATTCTAATCTCAATTTATTATTTGTGCATACTTCTTTTTAGTTACATTTTTTAACCTGATGTGTTTAAATTTTTTCACCATTGCTATGAAGGAAGTAGATTAGTCACAAATGCAAACATTTACCCAAAATATGAAAAAATGATTGATATATGTTCGTTTTTAAAATTTGAAGACCAAGAAAATAAGCGTATTGAGAAAGTTATGTGATTTGAATATCATGGTGGCATCACCCATGTCCTACATATTGATATTGTCACATGACTTACAATGAGTGTTAAAATTTTATCGAGTATTAGGAAGTTCTAAGGAAATCATTTTATCATTTTGAAACAAATTTCCCATATAAACTTTTCATGAGTTGCCGAAATGCCATGAAAGTTAATGTGAAAGGACAAGTATTCAGCCTTAGAACAAGGTTTAACTTACTGTATTAGCATCTTAAAGGATATTGTTTAAAGGCATTTGTAACATGTCAACATACGATTTGAAATTTGGCATAAATGTGTGAGGAATTTATTGTAAGAGATTTGGTTTTTCATAGGATTTATTTTGTTGTTGGAACCTAGGTCAGTGTGAAGGGGATATACAGGGTTATTCCATGGAGTGTTTTTGGAATTCCATAACACAAAATGCTTGTATATATTTTTTATGTGACTTTTTTGGGATAGCGTTGGACATGGATCAAGTAGCACACCACATGTGATATGGAGATATATGTTAAAATAATTGTTAATTGGATATGCAAAAGACTTTGGAATGCCTCTGGCATGCTGCAGAGAATGAAGAAGACATTAAGATTGTGTGAAAAAACAAAGGAAAGATTGAGTTGAATTTACAGCATCAACATAATTTAGGGCCAGAATTTGTTACCTTGATTAAGGGTATTGCAGACAAGTCAAATTATGTCTTGAAGACAAAAATCACTGAGTACAATAGGTCTTGGCAAAAATGTGTTAGCTGGGACAACATTTGAGCCCAATACCATGGTGTACTCATGTACATGTTTGCAACATCAACTTAACAACATACTACTGTTTTTACACAGACAAGCAAAATTCCTCAAAAATGTCAAATTTGATATAGAAAGATATAGTAACAATACAAAGGGCATAACATGTGTAGGCCAGATGGACACATAAAAAACAACAGTTTCAACTGTACAAATATATGTACTGGGATTACATACAGTGTATATTTGGGTTGCCTATACACAATTTTTCCCAAAAGACTCCAATTTGCATTTTACTGATGTGAGTTTTGTATAGGAGAAGGTTTTCCTTTTGGTACCTTTCGGATTTTGGGGACCCATCGCCTCAGTACACTATGAAAAATCAACCAGGTCTTTACATGCAACGGAGTAGCTGCTTCAAGTTGGAAGTAAGGAAAAAAAATGCAAGATTAGGTGAAGTCCAAGACAAGTTCTTTCTCCAAAAAATGTACCCATTACCCAATGATGAAACCATACTGATACAAGTTTCTAAGAGAGAAAATGTTTCCAAAAAATTCACTCTGTTGAAAAATGGCAAAAATACTACAGTCCTGTACTTATTGCAGGTTCCAACCTTGCAAAATGTTCCTGATCAATTTGTGTGTTGTATTCTCTCAATTGCACACCCATTTTCATCCATGTTAGCATGGTAAGCTTATGACACCAACAAGGTCTTTCTCTAGGCAGAAAGAGCCAACAAACAGAGTCACCAAAACCTGCTGGCACAATCCACTAATGTCAAAGTGTGTTACAAAATTCTGAAGTCCTCTCCAAGTACTACCCAGTTTCTTGGCTTGTGTTTTCCATAGCACAAAAGTTAACTTGATAGCAATAACAATATAGATAGAACCACCCATGTAGACTACCAAGTGAACATCCAGTTAATGTGTATTGGGTTAGACACAGCATGGAAGTTGGAACTGAGATGCTCACCATAATATAGTATGAGTGTAATATGTTTCAACAAAAAACACAGAGCAAAGAACTCTCTCTGATTTCATTTTTCTTTGAAGAGACAACATGGTGGTCAAGAAGGCTCTCCAATATCATCCCTGGTGTAGTTGGAGCTGAGACTCCAAGCATAGCACAGTCTACATTAGCATAAAACTCAGTGACATCATTTTCCAAGGATGCACAACATAGTGGTCAAGAAGTCCCTCCATCAAAGGAGGACTCTCATTGAAGCTGAAACTATGGACATAATAAGAGTCTTAATTAACACCCAATGTTTCAACAAAAGCAACAAAAAACTCTCTCCAATTTCAATCTTCTCATGGAGACATACCATCATGGTTGAGAAGGCTCCCCATCAATGGAGTAGTCATAGCATAATAACTATTACAGTCTCCAATGATATATTCCTTCATGCGGACACATGAACACACTGGTCAAGAAGGCTCTTCTCTTCTCCATCAATGGAGTCAATTGAAAGACTACATCATGCAACAAGGAACAAGATTGCACAAGAAAAACATTGAAAAGCTTTCTATGCTTCTACTTCAAGAAGTTTCTTCTACAACTTCATTTGCTCTACACTTCCTTGTAATTGGTCATGAAACTTGCAGCACTCTTCTCATACTAAAGACATTTCTTTTCTTTCAGTGTTGTGTTCAGGGTTAGGGTTTGATAGGCTTTACAGGTATATTTTCTCTGGCCTGCATAGAGGTGGAGATGTTCCTGCCTCAAATGTAAATTATAGTTTTGCTTCCAGATTGTGGCATCTTGCTTGATTGCTTCCTCCACATCTGCAACCCTCTTGCTTGAAACTGTACAAAAGAAAGAATTAGAATTCAGTGCGGTCTAGGTCACCGGGCTTCTTTTCCTTGATGCCCACAACTTCAGCCAGACGTTCTGTGTCCCTCTTGAGAGCCTTGGCAGCTTCTTTGCTCACTTCCATCAGCTCCTCTGCTGTCTGTTTCACCTTGTCAGGCATCTCGTTCATTGAATCCTTGGCTGAGTCCATCTCCTTATTTGCACTCTCCTTCATTGATGCTACTGCTGATCTTCCCTTTGACATTTTGTAAACCACACCAGATTTTCAGACCCAAGTTTCAGCATCCCATTCAAATATATTGGTGGTGGCTGTTATGTGTAAACTGTTCCTTCACATCCATATCATGTTGCAATCATCATGCAACCATGAACTGCACATCCTAGCAGAGTCTGTGAGAGAGTCCTGAGACATTGGTAATCAGTAGACCCATACCTGGCTTGAATCTGCAAAGGAACGATGAAGCATATTCAACGATAAGACCCCAGCAAATCTGGGATGATACACCACTCCCTGCATGCAACACAGGCAGACAGTATAGAAATTAGATATTTCAACCAACACCCAAACAAGATATCCACCAAACTTTGTGCCATCTTCCTGTAAGAGCATCCCTGGCAGTGCTCAGTATGTAACCCTGCAAAACTATTTCTCACATCCAAGTTCAGTTATTTATTTTTTTACCAGCCTCAGCACACTGTGCAAAAATGCTGGTTCAAAACCATTTTGCTGAGCCAAACCTGCATGTTGTGACTTTTCTTCATCCAGTTTTAGTGTGCAGGGTCACAAACTGGTAACAGGGCTGGGGATGCTCTAACGTCTCCACACATCCAGAGTCCAAAACCAGAACTTGCATATACTTTTCCAAGGCAAAGAAATTTTGCTGGAGCCTGGAGCTTGCAGATTACAAGTATTGGAAACTAGGACAGTGCCTGGAGCTTACATCCTACTTAGAGTCCCTTGCTCAAACATCATGATCCCCTGGCACCACTCCAAGTGATCTTGCAGTTTTCATCACTGCAGCTATACAATACAAAAACCCTGACAAATCTTCTATTTCTTCAACACAAAGAAGAATTCATTCTCTCTCTCTTGAATCTTCTCTTCTAACTCTGGAGCTATTACTAACTAGTTGCGCAAAGTCCCCAGTGGGAGAATAATTGATGCAAAATTCAAATTGAGGGTTAAGAAAGATTCAAGATGGTACTACCATACAAACAACTGATGTTTGGCACAAAATAAGTCACAAAAGGTCTAGCCCAAAATAAAAAGAGAAATTTTTATTGATACTTGTCAAAATTGTTAAGAGTTGAAAACCATTGGGTTACTATTACAAATGCACAACACAAGCTGTAAATTTTGCATACTTATTCCTCAACTATTGAATTTCTGGAAAATTAAATTCGAAACTGTTGAGACTCATTTTCTAATCTAAATAAATAGTCGGCAAAGAAGTGCAGCACATCAGTCATGGGTACGATAGTGACTCAAATAGAGAGAAACGGAAGAATGCTTAGAACTAAGTACCTGTAGCCTTGTCCCTTGCTCAAATATCGCCAACAATTGTTTCATCATGATCATGATTGCTGTAACTCTGAATTAAACTCCCTCACAAAAACCTCTGGGTGTCAATCCAACTGCAATTTAAGTTGGTCTACAAGAATTATTCTGAAAAGATGATGCAATTTTGAGGTTCACGAGAAACAAAATTTGTTGAAACTCACTCTTCCAATCATATAAATATTATGCGAACTGTGTGTGTGTGTGTGTGTGTGTGTGTCTCTCTCTCTCTCTCTCTTTAAGACTGTTGTGGAAGTCTGTGTGCACTCCAACAAGATTGAAGAAAGAAAGGTGGCTTAGGTATCGCAGCGGCCCAGAGGTTTATGCACGTGGCTGGCTTGCTACTGATACGTGGCAAGTTCTCCCAGGGGTTTGGTAGACTCGGCAGTGGAGGTGATGGATCTACTATGGCCAGTGGCCACTACTTCTGGTGCATTCACACTTGATGTTAAGTCAGTGTTAAGTGAAAATCTAGGTGGCATCCTAGGTGGTACCCAATGTTAAATGGGCCATAGCTCAATGTTAAGTGAATGCTAGCTTAATATAAAATTTTCATGGCAACTAGGTTTAAGTCCTAAATGGCTAGCATGGTGTTATGGGACTCTACCCTAGTGTCCCTAGCACCAAGTGCACCTATGGGCAAGCAAGCAGCAACTAACAACAGCTGGTCTATGGGGAGCATGCTGCAATTCCTCATTGGCTGAAGTCTAGCAGAATTTCTATTCCCACTTGCTGTGTTCATCAGCTATTTGAATTGTGGGGGACATTGGTGAAGCCGAATCTAGATTTCTACACACTAATTCCTTCAGATTTCTATGCGTCCAAGTATAATAACAACATTGTGAGAGCCAAGCATCTTGTTGTTGAGCAACCTCCAAGCATTCCAACTGTGCTAGTAACCCTCCAAGTTATACCTCCATGATGCCACCGCAGTTGGATTGAGGCTACTTGTCATTGTTGGCCAGGTACTTGCTTGGGCCAGTCAGAACCATTCCAGTTAGTAAGAAGTTTCAACTGGAACTGGAGTACTTTTGTCAAGGAGGCTATTTGCCATTGTTGGCCGGGTACCTGCTTTGGCAGGTCAGAACCGTTCCAGTTAGTAACATCAAACTGCAACTGGGTCTGATTTTTGGAATCAGAATCAGAATTGAATTTTATCTTTTTAAGAACTGGACTTAGAAACCAGGTTCTTGGATTTATTTATATTGTGCAATCGGAATTGGAACCAGAACCAAAATACATGTCTTTGAGAAAGAAAACCTTGACTAGAAAGGAGGTTAATTATCAATTAACCACTGGTTTTTGGTCTGAGTTAGTTAGAACCAGACCAAAATTGGGTCTGATTTTCAAGACCAAAACCAGAATTTTTTTTTAAAAAATGAACTGAACCCGGAACCAGATATAGCAGGTCATTGGAATTTATAGTGTCCTGCAAATATTAGTAATTTGGATGGAATTGAAACTTTACCGAGTGCATTATTTAAAAAGTTTGAATTTAAAGTCCTGGTAGAGGCTCACATACACCAAGTGTCAGCGGATCTGCCATTGCATTCTAGAATCTCACAAATTTCAAAAGTGACAAGGATAGGTTTGTACAAATCCTTGTTGCATTTGTTGGACTAAGGCAAGGATATTGTGTTTAGATTTATTATAGAGTATAGTAGCTTAAGGGATTTTGCCCCCCTAGGTAATAGGTCTATTTTTATATGTGGATTTTTGAAATATGATATTTTGGCTTGTGTTGAAATTGAAAATTAGTTATAGAGTTATAATATCTTGAAGGATTTTGGTTTCTTTTAGAGGATTTTTTGAAGATTATATTTGGCATGGTGAAATATTTGAGTTTTCATAATTCTTCTTTTGCCCTAAGATATGTACTTTTTAATGTAAATGGCAAGGCCCCAGTGTGACACACCCCTTGAGTTTCAATGGCTTTTGCCCTTACCCACATTTCATGTGTCCCAATATGATAGCATTCCTTGAGAAAGGATATAAATTGTGTGAGGAAAGCTTTTGCGAGGTCTCCTAAGTGTTCTCCATGCTCCAAGGTTTTGGGATGGATGTAAATATGACTATACCTCACAAACCCCCATGATCACTTTGAAAATTTTGTTCACACTTGATATCTTCAATCCCCACCCCATTAACACATGCATTCAAGACCGCACATAAGTGATATGGGCTAGTTCTCTTCCTTGTGCATTTGTTGAACCACTCTAATGCCTTTTGCCCTTGCCCATCTTTCAAATGTCACAAGGTAAAAACATTCCAAAAAAGCATGAGGGCATAAAAACATTATAAACACTATTCATGTTCTTGAATTTGACATACATTTCAACTAGGATTATACCCACCAAGACAAGGTCCAAGCCTATTAAAATATTCCCAAAAATAATCTCAATAGTATAAAAATGAAAATTCTTGAAAATCAAGTTTGAAAATATGTCACACCAATTTGACATTGAATTGTAAATCTAATTGAATGTAAATGTGATGTGGGCATGTTTTTAAATGTTTTCAATATCTTATATTAACTTTTTCTTAATATACTTTCAACCTACTTTTTAGGAACTAAATTATTATCAAAGTTGCTCAAAAGCATATGATAAGTATGTCTATGAATTGCAATTCAAGAATTGCATGAATATAGTGCACTTGAAAATCATGGTTAAATGCATGTTTTAAGAAGTTATTGAATTCAATTTTAGATACATATAATAAAAAAATATTTTGGGTGCCTAATATTTTTGAAGAGCTCCTTATTGTTCAAAATGAAAGATTCAACATGCAATAGATGAACAACAAGGTTCATTAGGTCTCATGGTATTGTGGCATGCTTTCATCAACTTGGAGTTTTTCATGGCAAGATTAGAGAACCAATAGAAGCAAAATAACAAGTTTTAGGCAACACATACTCTCATCTACACCCTAAGATTCCCCCACTCCACTCAAACATATTAATTCCCTACCTTTTCAAATTTTCCACCTCCCTTAACAAGGGAATTCAAACTACTTTATTATCTATACTTTTATTTATGCTTTTGCTTAAAATAAAAGTATTAAAGATTAGCATATTCTACATGCTTGGACCCAACATCTAACTCACAACCATATTGAATTATGTATCTATGAACATGCATATTTCTTCAAATGCCTTTGTATCGGTGCATGCATTGCATGCTTTCAAGGCCTTGATAAATGCGATTAGGTTGTCAAGCTCACAAATTATTTCCATTCATTAAAATATTTTTAATGGCCTTTACACTTGCTAACATTTTACACATCCTATAATTATTGCAACCTTGTAAATCAAAATATATAAGGACATTATGATGAACACTATATAGGCATCTTCCATACTCAAATTCAACATGGGTAAAAGAAGTTGTTTGCCACAAAACACATTATCTACACAACATTGTGTGAAATATTTATGAACACATTTATTTTTTCAAAAGCTAAACATTTACGAAAAGTTGTGCATTCTATATTGTTTCAATCATATCTCTTTCTAAAACATCAATTTGAATTGCTAGATACCATATGATGTTATTCCTTATGAGCTTTAACATCAATTTAAAATAGATATATTTTCATTTTGTACTTTTAGATGCATAGTCTATGCACACATGCACAAAACACAACCGCTCAAAGTTAGAGCATCTTAAAACATGGAATGTTAATTTCTTATTTAAGGCCATAATGCCAAAACTAATATTTTGAAAAAATTAGATCATCACATTCTAATGTCTTTTAAAGGTCAAGTTCATTAGAAAAATTATACTTAAACCTCCTCCTCAAATTCGTCCATAGATGTCAATATAATTATAGATGACAAATAATTAGAAGATTTTTAAATTTTTTTTCACATTATGATCCAAATCAAATTATTTAGTAATTCTCTCCCAGAATTTCAACTTTTAAATAATCCACTTCTTAATATGGGAAGGCCTCTAAAATTTTCATTGAAACAACATGCAAAAAGATGTTGAACACCATTATCATTCAAAATTGAAACTTCCATCACATACTTGTTAACGGTCAAATACTTATACACAAACCATGTTGTAGGCAAATCCTTTTAGTAGGTAGTTTGGAAAAACTACCTTAGATATGGACATTGTGTTCCAAGTTCATGATATAGGAAATAATTCAAAACCAAGTTCCTTATTACAATTTTTTTTGTATGATGATGAGAAAAAAAAATATCTTGAAAATTTAAAACCTTACACAAAAATATTCTCCTTCAAACCTTTAATTTACACTTTAAATTAATGGCATGATCATTCAACCTATCAACATCATAGAACTAGCCACATTTAATCAAAGTCTTTCAACTTTTAAGCTCAAAATGGGAAGTTGTTATGGAATTTATGAATTTCTCTCCATGGAATGTAATAATACTTAAACCATTGCTATTCTTCTACCTACTCATGATTTAATTTTTGAAATCAATTTCAATTTTATTAGATCCATACCATGATGGAAAATTCATTTATGGAATATGCTATATATAATAAAACATTCTACCCAATGGTTAAGCTAGTTTTTCTTCAATTGAATTACTAGTAATACATCATTATTAGGGTTGCCAAAGGATGTCTTTCCTTCATAGAATGAATAAATTCATTTAAATTACTTTTTTGAATTCTATCCTTTTTGCTCAAATTTATCTCATGGCTAGTGCTCTTGACATGGTCCTTGGTGTGCTACTTGATGTCATCTATGCTAATGGTTGTTTTTTCTTTTTCGTTTTATACAAGCCCCAACATTCCCAACATGTTGTTTCGTGTTCTTGCATGCTACTTAAAGTTCTTGATGCTAACCAAACTTTTTGGCACATGTGCTATGCAACACTTTTTAGCATTGCCCATGAATGTTTTTTGGCACTCTCAACACTCCTCAACACTCCTAATGATCCTTAATGTTCATTGGTGCTACTCATCATTAATCAATGTTATGTTCATTGTTTGATGTTCTCAACTTGCTAATTGACATTCTTTAGTGCTTTTGGCATTCTTTGAATGTAGTTTGAGCCAAACTAAAACATTGCCAAACTATAACTTATCATTTCAAACTTAGATTTTTATTAGGACACCTAGATTGAAACAATTCATGGATGTCCATAAGGACACTTCGGTTAACAACCCTAGTCATTATTGTAAATGTAATAGTCATCTTTTAACTCATTTATGATATTGTTCCAAGAAGAAATTTGAATGATAAACTTAAGCTAGATTTATATCATTATGTCAAGCATGAAGTTATGATAAAAAACACAATCAAAAGAGCCACCAAAGTGAGTGTACACTTTTTAAAACTACATTTTTGTATGTTTGAAAAATCACAAGTGAAGCATAATAGTTTAGATTGTCATAATTTTTTTTGAAATATTTTCCATTAATTGCAAAGTTTACATGTTCAAAGCTTGACACAAATCAAAGAAAAATTGCATGTTCAAAGCACTCAAACCTTGAGAATGGACAATCCTTGTTTTTTTTTCAAATATCCTTTTTTTCTACCAAATGTGCATTGTTCCTTTTGAAAATAGGAGAGAATTTTAACATCAATGATTAAAATGGCAAAAAAGACTTGAATTGATGAAAATTGTTTTTATAATTGATTTGAACACATTTGGTTCAAAAGTGTTTTTGACATTGAAAATTATGAATTCTGAAAATGTGGCTTTAACAAAATTTGTTCATGTTTATGTGATAGAAGGCATGAATGCATAATATACATGATATCAAGTCAATTTGTAGTCAAAATATATTTATATCTAAAATGTAGTGTTAAAAAAGGTACACGGAATACAAATTTTAAAGTTATAAACCAACACACAAATGACACATGTCATGTGTAGTCCTTAGAAAATGACTTTTTACCTTGGTGCCTTTAATTCCTTTGACTATGTTTTCACCCAAAGTTTGTTAAACATGATTATCCCAAAAAATGCACTTATATTAAAACTATAAGAATTTGACATGTAATAAGGTAAATTTATTGACACATTTTTTCCATTTATGTTATAGACTAAATTTTTTTACAAAAAAACCCCACAAAAATATATTCTTATTGTTGTTGTCATTAGACCTTGTCTTACAAAACACTAAAAAAACCTTAAAATTTTGGTTACAAAACAAGTGGTTATATATATATTTATTTATTTATTTATTTATTTATTTATTATTTTATTTATTATTTTATTTTTTTTGTCATAATCAATTTGAACATGACATAAAATCAATTGAACTATAAATTGTGCAACTTGAAAAATTCATGAAAATGTATTAAGTATTTAAAAAATGTAGTTTGTTTTGTTTATTTTTGAAAGTCTTGTAATGGTCATAAGTTTTTTTTATATATGAACTTATACCCATTTATGATGTTTAGGTCCCTTAACATGCATGTGATTGTCATTATTGTTCAAACTACTATTCAATTTTTATCTTGTTGTCTTGTATTATCTTTTCTATAAAATGGGATATCTTACTTTTCGTGTTTGGTGATTATATTATTTTGTTGCAGCTTTTTGAAGCTCAATTATTCTTTGTATATTTTATGAAACACATGTATATGATAAAGGGGTATATTTTTATTATATGAAATAATAATAATAAATTAAGTATCAAAATCCAATTATCAACACCTTATTTACATTGAAATAAATTATAAAATTTACTTTTATTCATTAATTTTCACCCTATATTTTTTGGATGAATGCATGAATGGGTGGTTCACTATAGGTCAAAAAAAATTCATACATAATCCATTCTATAATTTTAAGTTGGTAATTTAATTTGGTATCATTGATTAAACGGTAATAAAGTCCATGTATCAAAAACAATAAAGTTCATATTAGTGAAAGCCCAAGTACATTTCAAAAAAATGGGCTTTGTTTAAAAAAATTGAAAGCAAGGGAAAATTAAAATTATTTGACCATGTAAAAGTCCAATACTATGAGATGGCTAAACTTTTCAAAATAAAAATTTTAGATATGATTTTTTAAAATCATTAGATATAACATACTTAGTATTTCTAAATCATTTGAATATATGGGCTTTCAACCAATAAGTGTTATAATGAACGATCAAATCAATTGAACAAATTTTGAATGTCCTATTCAAGTCTATTAAACCAAAAAGGAATGCAAGAATATAAGACATTTCCAGAAATGACATATTTTCATTTAGAGTACCAAAACTCTATTAAAAACATCAAATAATGTTTTTTTTTTGGACCCATGTCTCTTATACTTCTTTCCAAACCTTTGGAATGTAATTTTGTAATTAACAAAATTAATTTGATTGTCCTTGTTAATACAACCTTTTTTATGAAAAAAATTCAAGATTCTAGCATCAATTTCAAAAAAATTGGTGATTTATCATACTAAAAAATTATGCCATCATATAAAACATAATTTATTGTATTTATGGTTAAAATATGGAACAATTTGAACAAACATTGCTAATCATGTTGAGTTTTTTTTAATAGTCCTATGCAATGGGACATAGTTCTTGAGCCATCTTTCAAGACATTTAAGAATATGTTTTAATCATCAAAATCACAAAAAATCATCATCATTTTAATAAAAAAGTAGGTGAATATCTAATGAAAAAAAAATTTACTAAATAATTATTTTGGAAATGTAATAGTCATTCAAAGTAATGTTTTTAGAGTGATTTTGGGTGAGGCATTCCTTTTGTGTACCCCAACCTTGAATGGACCTAGAAAGGTATTATAAAAACCAAAAAAATGTCACAGAAAATGAGCCACCCATTCATGCATCTACCCTTTTCACACATTATTTGAAAAATATTAGAAGTAACCTCCCTTGATACAACTTCAATAATATACTATTGAGTAATAGTGGTGGTATTGAAGGGGTGTTTTTATCTTTAATTTTGGTTATGTGGGGAGTAGGAATAACCACATTGAACAACCTTACAAAGATAAGAGGAAGTGGTTTCCTACTTATATTTTCCTTGGGCTTTCCCAACTTGGGGTTTATAATGTACATTAAAATTAATACGTATGTTGTTGATGTCACCATAGACGATGTCCTCTTCAATGACATTGATATAGAAACCCAAACTTTGCATTCCAATGGAATTCCTTGCAATGGCCTAAAAAAGAAGGGTTACATTTTTCTATCTATTTTAATACGGGCATGTTGCATTTCTAATGACTTTGTGGTCGACCTCATAGCTAGGATAGGTATTATTCAATTATATTTCCAAGATCTTCTTGGATTTTTATTTTTTTTGGTGTTACTTGTGTTCAAATCTATGATTTGTCATTCATGCACTATTTCTAGGCACTTCCATTAAAGCTTGTTAAGGTGCAAACAAACACATCCTTGCTCTTGAAGGAGACAAATAGTTGTTTGAATTTGTGTTGAAACCAATGGTTGAGGGTCACTCTCAAGATATTCATGATTTTTCCTAATTTCATCCAGAAATTACAAATGACTTTGATCTTCATGGTTATGATGAGATGTTTGATGTCCTTGCTTGTGGGCGTCAAGATTTATTTTGTAAGTAAGTTTTCGTGAATTTTCCAAATTTTTCACATTTCAAATTCTTGATTAATCTTTATTAATGTTGTTTCAAAATCATCATGCTTCCATGTTACAAAAATGATCACATTTGTCATTCAAAACTCTCTAGTACACATAAATCCCTTGGGTGCCCCTAATAGATTGTGGTGCCTTGGATGTTCAACATTGTGAGTCCTACATGGAGGTTTATACCATTTTTTGCACAAGATGACTTTTTTTGAAGTCCTTCCCAAAGTCCATGACTATTAGTGTATGCTTCCCAATTGGCTCACTTATATGCTGCCCAATCAACTTCAACATCTACAACACCATCAATATCACATAAAAGTAACAATAGTACGCATTGTTACATATATAGATGGTGAAGCTTCCAAATTTATAACTAGGACAAAGTTTGAAACATCATACTCTGATGTCTCTAGTGCTTACAATCTAAACACTTCATAGAGATTACCTTGTCTTTACCTTTGTTATCATTTTGATTGTATATTTGTTCATTGTTCTTCTTCATCCATGTTTGTTGATCATTTTCATTTTGAATATTTGCCCCCCAAAAATTGGTTGTTCAATGCCAACTTTTGTTATATTTCATACATTTCCATTGTGCACAACAATTGATGACCATCTTGTAAATTGAATGATCAAATGTTTTCATTCCCAGTTTTTCATCCTTCATATAGTTGGACACAATTTGATGGAATGAAGTTAGATAATTTAATGGTTGATGAATGTAACAAAAAGTGCACAACATTTGAAATATTTTAATCCATGTTAGTTTTACTTTCTATCACATTAAAAATGACTTGAATTTGTTTGATGGTAATATTGCACATTGTTTATAAGTTCATATCACATTTTTCAAAATTTGACTTTGGTTATGAAGTTCTTTCAATATGTTTTTCATCCATTGGAATAAAGATTTCACAAGTTATACTATAATCTAGAAGTTTGTTTGCACCCTTTTTCGCCATTTTTCTTCACATGCATACAATTCACAAAAGATGAATCATGGTACAAGATTCTTCAAAATTTTAATAGTTTCTTCAATCTCATTCATGTTATTGAATTCATGAATATGGTGAACTAAATGTACATGTTCAACTTCATGCATATAATGTGTTTAATTAATACCATGCACATGGAAATTTTTTTCCATGTCATTTATGGTTAATGTGTTGGCCACATTTTACATGTCAAATTTTAACTCAAGTATTTAAACTTTCAATATATTGAATATGGGTTTACATGGTTTATAATGTTGATATATATTACTTTATACACATTGACAAAATTGATAATTGATTTTCCCAAGAAATTAATGGTCTTCAATGTTGCATCTTATAATATATATATATATATATATAAGATTCTTATAAATGTAGTATGATTGGATGGACCTTATTCAATATGGATGGATGAAATCCATATGAACTTCCCTATGAACAAATGTATGGCGTGCAATAATCATGGATGAATTTCATTCATCCATGTTCATATGCTTTCATCCATGTTTGTATACATATGCAATACAGACATGAGGGTACATGATGTGTTCATACATATTTTTAAATGGATGTTATAATCATCCTTATATTTTTCATTCATTACAATAATGAATGTTACCCTAAACCCCCCTGTGCGCTCTATGAAAGTGCATTCCATAAAAACAACCCCTGCTTTTAACATCTCTTGAGGTTTTGTGATGCTTGTTAAAGTCCTTGAAAGAAGACAAATAATCATTTGTGGTTGTCATTGTCACTAAGTTGTTGTATTGTATTTTTACAAGATTTTCAATTGCTTTGGTTGTGGTCCCTTGGTTTTGTTGTCTAGCTTTGCATTAAATCAAATTTAACTTTTAAATAAGTTTGTAAAGTAAATGGCATATGAATAGAAAAGGTGGTTCTTCATCTCCAATTGGATAGAATATATTACAAGATCTTGGGTTGGAACTTGGAGATTTTAATATTTTTGACTTCAGTATATTCCATTGCTCAATGGTATTTTGGTTCATGTTTTCCAACGTGAAGATGGTTTTCAAGATTATTACTTCTAACTCTTCAAATTTGTCACAAAATGTTCATAGGAATTATAGAAAATAAAATTTGAAAGTCATATATGACTATCATGAGTAGAAATATGATATTTCAAACTTTGCTAAAATGTGCATAAATGGTTGCATGGAACAATTCATAACCCTGAACTTGGTTACCATTTTAGTGTTTAATGATTGCCAAAACATATAAAAAAACAAGGAGATATGTAATTTGTCCAAGTTATAAATAAGCAAGAGGGTTCTCCACATGTGAGTCATGGTTTCTACATGATATATTTAGTGCAATTTGTGGGCTAATTTATGTGAAACCCTAGACAAATAATTGGAATATTGTCAAAATAATCTTTTGATACATCTTAGGAACATTGTGTGTGTAAGCAAGCACCCAAGTTCAAATTCCACAAGTGCTTTTGAAGATGCCACCTAACTTGTCATGTGATGGAGTGCAATATATTGAAAGTATGATTTATGATCAATTTTGACAATTTTTAGTGCATTCCACATTCTCACCTACAACCTTAGACCCTGCTTTGTTTATTTGATGAAGATGTCAAAGCATAGAGGGGCTCAAAGGAAGGCATGGCAAGATGTGATCTACTATTAAAGCATTGTAGAGAGGAGGCAACAAGTTGCCATTAGGTTGAATTGCAAGTTTTTGATTAAATGGTTACACATATGCTTGAAGTTTTGATGAGAATGGAAGGTTTCAAAAAGGATAATTTGGTGATTGTGTTAACAATGTGGCAATTAGGGTTTGAACAAGCTCACAAGTCTAGTAACAAAACATAAAAAAAACCACATCAAGAATAAAAAAACCTCCCGAAATGTAAGCTTTTGAATGTGACCATTGTAAAATTTATTTTCTTCTTTTTGATGGGTATCTAACAATACCATGCTTGTAAATGCTAACTAGAGGTTCAAGAGTTTGAAGCTCGAGTAGAATTCTCTTAAACTCCAATCCCCACTTCCAAAAATAAATTTGAGTGTTGAATGTGATGTTCAAATGAACACAAAACTTGCTCTATAACTTTTGAAAGCTTTTTAAATCATTCCACTTTGCAACTTGATAAATTTTCAAGGTTCATATTCAAAAATTTCACGACATTCAAACCTTTAATGCTACAACTCCATGCCTAAAATTGCAACAATGCATGAATTTGTGCCATATTCCAACATTTAAAAAATAACAATAACCACACTCATTTGCAATCACTAGCTTCAATTTTGGTGCAAAAATAATTTGGCACCTTGTTATTTTCATTTGTTAGCATTTCACCCCATGTTGCATGTCTCATCCTTAGTTTGGCACAAGTAAAGGTTTCTTGTGACCATTTAGAAACACATTATGGATACTTTGTTGGATGCATATATTCACGCCCTAGGTCTATCACACACAAGTAATTTAAAAAATTGAAAATAAGCATTATTACATATGACACATAAAAATAAATTTTATGCATATTATGAAATGCATTTATATGTGGCATAAAAAATACTTCAATTTACTTGAAACACATCAAACCATTTTATTTCAAACATAGTTCAAGTAGTTGAGAAGATTTAAAATTCCACTAATAGACTTGTGAATTAATTATCAACATTTAAAATGTTGAATCTCAATATAAATTGACCAAACTATTTTGCAATTGAAATTTAAAAAAAAAACAAGCATTTCATTACTATCACATAGCCTAGTATATAAACAAAATAAATGAGAAATGTTGTATCATGTTTTGTGTGAAAACTTCAACATGTGAAGAAAATTGAAAAAAATAATTAAAAAATTAAGTAATTCAGCCCAAAAAACTTTGAAAAAGGAAAAAGAGAACATTTAAACCAGGCCAGTTCTAGGCAGGCGAAAAGGGGGCAGCACCTACCTATCTACCTACCTATCCGCCATTTCTTCCCTACTTTCCTGCCCTCCCGGCATGTCTTTAGGTATGTAGGTACATACGCACATACCCTGCCCGCGCCCGCCGTCTCTCTCTCCCCTTTTCTTCCCTTACCCTCTGCGCTCGGCTCGCGAGTTGCGACAAAACGGAACAATTGCGCGGGGCAACGAATCGATCGCAAGCGTAAGTACTCGGTGCAACAGTGCTCTGTCCCTCGTGCTGCGGCACTTGCATACGCAGAAAAAGATATTGGAGTTCATCGGAGGAATTGGCAAAAGGGAGCAGTGACAGAAAACGTGCTACTGCAGCAGCAGCTTCGACGTCTTCATCACCATGCGTGCGCCACAACTGTATCTCTCTTTTTCCTTTTCCCCTCCTCACCTATTTCTTTTTTCCTCTCTTTTGTTGCTGCTCCCTGCTCGTCGCGGGTTTCACGGCCCCTCGTCGTTGTCAGAGTAAGATTTTTTTTGTCTTCGGATTCAGGATTTCGCCGTTTCTTTTTTAGGATTTTTTCTTTCTCCGAAACCGTGGAATTTGCGTAATTCTTTTTTGCAGCACAGAGTAGCGTTTCTGTCTCCCTCTCCCTTACTGGCTTTCCTTCTTTTGCCTTTCTCCAGTATTTTTTTTTTCTTGCATTAGGAGGTAACACTCATTTCTTCTGGAGTGGCTTCAGTAGGCATCGGATTGTTGTGGCCTTGCCTGATGCTCTTTGGATGTCGGGGTTGCTTTATTGGTTTGTTTTTCAGTAGGAGGTGAGAAAATCAGTCCTCAGAGAAGGCGAGTACTCAATGGTCAACTTGCTTTTCTTTGAGTTTTGCGGAAACATGTTTTGCTTTGCCTTCGTTGTCCGCTTGCTTGGTGTGCTGCGTGGTTGTTTTCTTTCTGTGTTTTTGGAGGGAGTGCGCTGTGTTTCTGGGGTTCTTAAAATTTGAAACGTCTTCTCTGGTTCTAGACAGCTATAATTCGCTTTGCAGTCTCTGCTTTTATTTCGCTTATTGACGGAATGATAGTTTTTCCTGACGATTGACAACCTTTAAGGCATGTCGCATTTCGTCTTGACTAAGAACCTGGAAGAGACTTCTTTTTGCTCATCTCTTTCCTCCTGTTGCGAGTACGTCGGCTTTTCATGTCCGTACATACATACAGACATATCTATACAGGTGGAGCCTTGCCAGATGAAGGCCTGGATTGGTCTTCTGGGCTTGCTCCTTCTTCAGTGACTGAAAATTTTCCCATTGCTTCTAGAAACGCAACATATATACATAATTTTTTGTGTATTGTTTTGCTTCAAATTATGGTTGGATTGTTATGTCCTTCTCTACCTCCACCATGGGGAGCTCACTATTGAAGGCATCAAGGAAAGTGAGTCATGGTGGCTAGTCACTGTCTTCATCGTGATGGAGGAGTTGGTCAATACTTTTCTTTCCATTCTTCTCTTGTTAGTTTTGGTTTTGCTGGAACTGACACAATGGTTTATCTCCAAAGAGTATTCGTCAAGTCTTATCTGGAATCTCATAGATAAGTCATCCTGGTTTGTTGCCTTACAGCTTCTGAGCTGCAAAACGGTGGGCAGAGGTGGCATGATGAGGGAATGGAGGGTGATGTCAAATATGGAAAATGGTATAGCTTCAATGTCCAGAAAGGTTCTATTCTTTCAGTTTGTATTCTGTGATGTTTTGCAATTTGCAAGCAAAAGAACAAAGTCAAAGGAAATTGCAGTGTAGGGTTTGAGTTGCAACAGAAATGGTCCTGGCCTCAGTTTGTCTCATTAGTTGAAGTGGTCCCTGCCAGTGATGAGGATGGTGTAGAGGTACAAAAGCTTGAGGGATCTGAGGAAAGGATTGGAGAAGGAGAGGAGCCTGTAGCAGATGCACAGGGCACAGAAGCCATTGTTATCAATCAAAAAGTCAAGGGGAAGAAGCAGCAGCAGCAGCAGCATCATCAGCGGCAACAGACAGAGCCCAAAAAACCTCGCAAAGAACATGAAATAGAGCAAAAGCAGGTTGGTCTGAACACAGGGAAAGATTCTACAGCACAAGGAGAAGCTGCAGGTGGAAGGATGCAAAGGTGTAAGCAACCTGTGGTGCAGACCACACTGGCTTGGAGGGCAACCCAGCAGCCCCCACAGTCACAGCCACAGCCAATGCCACAGTCCCAGTCTGAGTTGCCTCAACCCCTTGCCCACAGGAGGCAACGACGGATGCCCAGAACCTTCAGCATTCCCATTGAAGAATTGGAGGGAGGCTTGAGGTCATTGACAAGGTACTTGTCATCAGCATCTCTTCATTTATTATCATCAGCAATTTCTTGGTTATTGTGCCTGCCAACTTCTCATGCTTCCAGACTTAACAGCTCTCAGTCTGCTGGTTTGTATCACAGGCTTCTTGTCTAGTCATTTTAGTCAGGTGCATTGCCAGTGACATGGTGTTACATGTGACTTGAAGCCTTGTGCTAGCTGATGTCATGACTGAGTCTTCCTGTTGCTTACGGAACATGACAGAAATTCAGAATGCAGGTTTTGTGTATTTGTTTGCCAGAATTTTTTGAGCAGATTATTATAATTATTTACACCCACTGTTGGGAGCTGATGAAGGTAGAAATGACAGCTAATCAATGGTGTTCATACTGAAGACAATGGTCTGATACTTGGTGACTGACAGTCACAAGGTTATAACCACTATTGTTATGGTTGTATTTGTTTCAGTTTTGCCAGAATGGACACAATGATCCTTCACAGTGGTATTGTGGAGTGTTCTCTGCAATCTCATAGACATATGTCTTTTTGTCTAGGTTGCACACTTGCTGAAGGCTACTACTACTGTAAATGCATGTCTCTTGCATAATAGTAATGCTGATTGCACTTGAGAGAGTTCTGTATTAGAACCGTGTGCCTTGCCAGCTTGGCTTCCAGCCTGTTCTCTGCTGATAGTTCAGGAAGACATTACTCTCCTGGAAATGACTGGAATTGGTCAGAAACAAAGTGCAGGCTGTAGGCAAAGAAGAGCACCTGATGTTCAGCCGTGTTGTGTACTTTTAGGGCTTTTGGGCATAATTCAAGCATAAACTGTTCTACACCATTCTTTTTACATGTTTGCTGTGACAGGGCTAAATTGTTAATTGTGAGTGTGGAGGTTTCTTGGTACTCATGAGAGTTTGCCTAGTCACTTGAGTGGGTGTTCTGTGTCTGAGTAGTGACAAGCCTGACTCTTCAAGTTTGTTCATCAGCTACCTGTGATGGGTGTGAAGGTGGTTTGTTTTTCATTCAGGGTTGATCTTTTTCTGAAGTCAAAGTTCCTTCCAGATAAGGTTGTCTGTTTGTGTTATTCTATTTCTCCATCTGTTTCTTTTGTGTCTGCTAGAAATCAGTCCTTTCATTCTAGACATTTGTTGTTTGCCTTCAAGGTTCTCTTATGGGTTCAACGTAGTGAGACTTTAGCTCCTTGGAGAGTCATTCTAAAGTTATCTTGAAGTGTATAGAGAGTTGTGTGAAGGGAACAATTTTTTTGTTTGTGTTGGTTGGTCTCTTTTTCTGGTTTCTCTCTCTTTTCTTTTTTCTTGTTTCAGGGCCCTTGCAATAGTCAAGAACAAAGTCGTCGTTTGTTGCCAGACATTTGAATGCATGATTGTGGGCATCAGACAGTGGGGAGTCATGGCAGCTTGTGACTTCTATTCATGGTGAAGTTGATGGTCTGACACTTTGTGAGCAACTCTCCGCAACTCTCATAAGGATATGGCTGTATTCATTGCCATGTTACCTTCAAAGTGTTTTGTGGAGTTTTATCTGCAATCTCATAGATGTTTGTTGGCATTTGAAGATATATTCTTTGAGTAGAACTATGCTGGTGAAGTGCACCAGAATTTCAGGGACTGTATTCATGTTTTTTGTCATTATGTGTCCTACTGTGGAGGGTGATCTGCATTGTGTCAGGTATTTGTCCAATGACCATATTTGTTTTCCACTTATTCTCATACACTTGTTGCAGTCACAATGTAATTAAATGACCAGATTAAACTGGGTTTTTAAACTGGGTGTGAGAGTTGCCTATGATGTCGTAGATTAACTGTGTGTCCAAGGTATAGTGAATAGAATTGTTGTAAATCTCCATTGTGGAAAACATTGTGTGCTTATGATTACAAAACTTTTGGGTTTGTGTTTGCAGGAATCATAGCAGCAATCCTGTGCTTGCTTCAACAGCAGTGGTTCCAACAACTGGTGCAAAAGGGGCTACTAAGCGCTCCAAGCGGGTTGCACAGCGCCTGGCTAATGAAGAACCTGCTCCTCCACCATTGAAACTGCCTAAACTCCATCTGGTTCTTACTCGAAAAGAGATTCAGGAGGATTGGGTGAAGATCACAGGCCACAAGTACTCTGGCAAACCCAAAAAGTCAACATTAATCCAGCGGGTATGCTGACTATTTTCAATACTTTTCTTGTCAAGAGATTTTTCAAATGTGCAAAATTGCAAGCTTATCTTTGTGTGATTTTGAATCTGTCTGATATGATTGATCCTTGTGATGCAGGGTCTTGGTTTATGTACAGCATTGACCTGTCCATCCTCAATTCGGTATCTCAATGAACCTCAATGTATGTCTTGATGTCTTTTTCCTCTGGCTTATTTGATAATTATGTGGCAGAAACTCAAAATGCAGATTTAAAGTAGCAGTTTGCCCATAATTTTGGGCAGATTGTTATGTACTTATCTACACCCAGAGTTGAGAGCTGATGAAGTCAGTGGGCAGCTAGGCAGCTCGTCACTGCTATTCATGATGAAGGTGAAGGTCTGACACTTTGTGAATGACTCTCATAAAGTTATGATGGCACTCATTGTCATGTTACCTGCAAAAGTGATATTTTAGAGAGTTCTCTGCAATCTCATAGATATGATTAGTGTTGGGATTGAGCTTTATTGCTTCTTGACCTTTCCCATCACCCCCTGCCTTGAGCCTTATTGGGTCATGCAAGAATCAGAGTTCTTTTTGGACTGGCAAATCATTGCTGTTACATCTGACACAATTATACCTATAGAGTGGCACAGCACTGCAGGTTCCATAAGGAGGCGATGGGGAGTTTCTACAGTCCATGGACAGTTAGATATGTGGGATGATAGTGTATTTCTACAGAGTGCCACTTCTTTAGCACCATCTCAGAGTTATTGTTTGAGCCTTCAGTATTGTGGTGGAAAGCAGGTCTTACTATGGTTTCAAGTGTTGAAGATGACAATACAGATGACAGGCAATTGGTCACATGACAAGGGCATTTTTTGATGTTGGTAGTCTGCCTTGTTTCACTCAATTGTGTTTCATGTTTAGAAAAACATTTCTGTTTGCAACTTCTGCATGGATATATGGTTGCAGAGTGGAAACATTGTGAACAGTTGGACCTTAGTCACAGGGATGTTCTTTGTTCTTTCCAATTGGTAGAGGTTTCTAGATGTGCTCAAGAGGTTTCTGCTGTTTTCTGGCGGGTGACTGTTTCTTCAAGATATTCATGTCACAGGTAGAGAATCTTTGGAGAGACACATTTTGTGTTGTGTATCCAGGATATGGTATCATATTCTACTGTTACCATCTCATGCTTGTCACATGGAAGAACTCAGGAAGTGGTGCAAAGTCTTGTGATGAAAGTAGTAGGTTCAATTGTGCAGTTGAGGCATGTCAACATGTACTCAATAATGGAGTTATTGAGTCTCTCCATTTTCTTATTGTTTCTTTGTGTCAGTTCTTCCCTCCTGTATTGTTCCTTCTTCCCTGTTCTGAAAGTACTTAATTTGAACAATGACATAAAAAGTGATTAGAATGCCCTGTAATGCCATGATTCCTGAAGTATAATTTTTGTAAGGAATATTCTGAAACATATTCTGAAATATGCATGAAATGTTTTAAGTAGACATTAGAGTTATCTGGAAAGTAATCAGTATTTGGGCCTCCTTTCACCCCCTATCCCCTCTTTCAGTGGTATTTGCAAAGTGAAGACATTTTTTAATAAATCTCAGAATGCTGCAACTCAGTATCAAATGGTGATACCCAGCATTTAATGCACAACGTTCAAGACTAATTATAGTAGTTGTACAGTTAGGAGCAGTGAGAACATATGTAGGAGCAGTGGAAGCGCTCAGGAAGATTGAAAGACAGGATGAAACTTAGTTTACTATCAAAATTGACGGTTTTCTGAGTTTCATCCCCCTTCGAATGCTAATGTACTTTTTTGCAGGTTTTTTTTGAATCTCACCCTGTGTATGACCAAACTCAGGGTTCTGGTGCTGTGTTTTTCTTACTTTATGGATAACTCTATTGTGACTAGACCATTAGTCATACCATTTTTGACATGACATGATGTGACATGATAACCCTATTCAAAAGTTATAGATTGATGATAGGGAGTTGGAAATGTTGAGAATTAGAATGAAATGGAATTTGAAGAGTATAGAATTTCCACAAAATGAGATTTGGAAAAAAAGGACTTCAAGAAAGATGAAACGTCCTAGAAAGATAATGCATGGAAGGGAGGCCAAAGAAAGATGGATCCAAAAAGTTGGCTAATAGAAAAGTTGGTTTGAAAAATATATATGATGGATGAATGCAAGTAGTGATTGATGGAAAATGGATGATATGTGAGAATCTTCGATTGCATGAACTAATCTTCATATGTTAAGAAAAGCTTCAGCCAATGAAGAATCATCAGCAATTTCCCAAAAACCATTAATGGGCATTGGGCACCGTTGGCGGGCACACAGAAACTTGCATTGGAGACAGAATTGGATTTTACTCATTGCACCTATTTAGTTTTTGCTTACCTATTTTTTAGAATTGGTAAGGAAATCATGCCTTGAGATTGGTTGTGAATTATTTTTTCATGTGCCCAGTTAAAGAAAGATAAAACAATAATTTAAAAGGAAAAAAGAAAGAAACTATAAAGAAAGAACTTGCATGGACCCTTGAGGTTGGATTGGATCTTTTTGTATCAAATCCATCACTTTGTGGGAGTTGCTTAGGTTTTCAACAATTGGTGTGATAAGAAAGAGGGAAAGAATGAAACTTTAAACACACATACATCAATAAATTAAAAGGAAAAAAAGTAAAATATTGGAAAAAAAGAAAAAAAAGAAAACAAAGATTCATCAAGGTGGCAAAAATTTCAGATATATCCAAAAGAGATTTCTTAAAGAGCTGTTTTTGACAATTTTTGTGGAAATACAACTTGCTTTGTATCAAAGAGAAGGAATCTATGTAAGCTAAAGGAACTAGACCATGGGTCAAGCATACACATATATCTTTCATGCTCAAGCCCAAAGGATTAGAACTTGGACATGCCTATCCGTGGGCATTTAGCAGTTCAGGGTTTCCCACATTTAGCCAGAATGAACCAGCACCGACCAATGCACCAGTTGGTCGTTCTATCCATAGGATGGGCTATATTTTTTCATCCAGTTCCTGACCCTGCCTTAACTAAATTGTGTCACACTCAACCTTTTTTGGCTGCCGAACTTTGACCCTTTTTTTTTGGGGTTTTTTTCCCCAACCTTAACCATACTACCCTCCAACCTAGTTATCCTAATTCCCTAGCTACCTTACTAAGCCAACTACATTATGACCTGTATCTTGGCCCTACCTACCAACCCCCTACCTACTAACCTTCTAAACCTTTTGTGACAAAACTTTTATCCTTTTTTGGTTAAACCTCTATCATTTGGCACAACTTTTAACTCTTATTGGTTAAATCTACACCTCTTGGCAAAACTTCCATTTCTTCATGGCTAAACCTTTTCATGTTTGCAATTTTTTTTTTTTTCTTGGCTAAACCTATATTTCTTGGTAAAACTTTTATCTTTTTTTGACTAAACTTCTACCACTTGAAAAATCTTTCAACTCTTCCTAGCTAAACCTATATCTCTTAGTAAAACCTCCATCTCTTCATAACTAAACCTCTAAATGTTGGCAAAACTTCTAACTTTTAACAAATCCATTATATCTTTTTGAATTAACCCAAAGATTAGTCTTTCAACAAAATATTCTAACAAATCTTTTTTTATTAACCTATTCACCTAGCTATCCTATTAACCTAATTACATTATTGACCTAATTTGGTTCTTATTTACATATACACCTACCTACCTAATGACAACCTACCTATTTACCTATTTTGAACCTACTTACATACTTGTTTACTTACTTACCTGCCCACCCATTCACCTACCTACCTACCTACCTATTACTTACATGATATCAACTTCTACCAATGTTTGATATACATAATATGAATGTATCGCACTTAATGAACTAACAAACATTTTAATCATATTCAACCCCTTGATGTCCATAGATAGTAGCCCCAAATGCAAATATTGCAAATCTTATCACCATTACAACATCAATTTAATAACTCTACTTCCATTTTGGACTATTTAATGCATAGTACTATACTTAATTTTCATTAACCTAATTTAATTAAGCAGCATGCAATAGATTTAATAATTAAATTTATTTATTTTAATGATGTATATAAGTAATATGGATCTATAGATTTAGGTTTTGGATATAACAAATAATTATGATTTTTGCATTTTTAAAATTTTAATTCAAATGAACCCAAGATTGGATTTGGGGGGGGGGAATTTTTTATTAAACATATATAGAGGAAGACACATTCATTTTATTTCTTCTTTTGAAGGGGAAAGGAAAAAGTCTCAATTTGGAAAGTCTATAAAGAGGTAATAAACATGCACCATCTTTCAATTTTTTTATTTAATTAGGTTTAAAATGTGAGGCATAAATATATATATATTTAGATCTAATTTAAATATGTTTATGTAGATGTTAAATTTTATGGCATCTACCATTAGGATTATTTAATTTTTTCTGAAAAAAAATCGAGGTTAATTAGCTTTCAACTCTATGGCTGATTCTTTCATTCATTAGTTTTTTTTCATTTGATTAGCTTTGAAGTTCATAGCATAACTAAATATTTTTTTTCCCATTTTATATGCTTGTATAATTTTTAGGGTTAAAGGCATTTACCATTAGGATTAGTTAGGGTTTTAAATTTAGGTAATGAAATCTATGTTGATTTATTTAGGGTTGTGTTTTCAAGCTAAGCTAAGATTCCTTTGACCATCACATCATCTTTTAACATCAACGGTATGAATTTATCTTTCAATCATTTCCTTTAGTTTTATTGTGTTATGTTCTTAATTTTGGAAATTTTGATATCCTTGGATGGATTGAACAAGGACATCAATTTGCACCAAAAATGTTCCATGTTTGACATATGGATGTTGAATTTTCATTTAACTATAGATAGTGTGGATTTAGGGTCATAATGTGGGATGTATTGCATATTTGATGCCCATAAATAGTGGGTTTTTTAGTTTGTCATATGGGTGTTGCATCTCCACCAACCATAGGTAATGGGTTTTTGTATTTGTCATGTGGATATTGCATTTTCACCAACCATAGGTAATGGGTTTTTGTATTTGTCATGTGGATATTGCATTTTCACCAACCATAGGTAATGGGTTTTTTAACCTGCCATGTGGGTATTGCATTTTCACCACCCATAGATAAAGTGCATTTTCCATCACAATGTGGCTTGTATTATATTGAAGGTACCCGTAAACAATGTGGATTTAAAATAGACTTGTGAATATTGTATTTTCAATTTTACATTTGTGGCCATACCTATTAATGAAGCTTTAAATCCCATGTTAAGGTTTATGTTTTAATTGAGAATTGTGATTAATCACTACAAGGAATTTGCATATTAATGACTGGTTTTTTTTATTAATTTTTAATTGTAAATGTGACATGTGATTACAATTTGCTCTAATTACCTTAGACAAATCACATAATATTTTAGTCACAAAAGATAATACGTAGAACAATACATGGCACCAAGTCGTAGTGGCAGTTGCATGAAGATGTGGCTTACATGATCATTTCATCCATCCAAATCAGCTTATGTGGTGCTATCATTTTGCAACTATTTTTATGACTAAACAATGTAGTTGCATTAAATATTTATAAATATTTAGTATATAAATATTAAAAAATAAAACTATTATATATATAATATTATTATTATTTTCATTAATTTCAACTTATAAGTTGTTGACACATGTCATTACTTAAACTAATTTAAAAAATTAAATTTAGGTTATTAGGTAGGCCACCTAGTCCACCCAATAGGCTATGTAAATAAGGAATATTTGGTCAATTTATCATTGTTGACCACAACAATGTCATTTGTGAGAATTAAACCTTGGACCTCAAGGATGGAAATCAACTCCTTTACCACCAAACCACCTCACTTTTTGTGACAATTTGGCAATGTGCATTCTATTTAGCTTAATTGATTCAAAACATTACACAAAACATCATTTTCGATATTTGATATCTTATTAATAATTTGTCCAAATGACGAGATTTAAAGTTTAATCTTAAGTTTTTTTCAATAATGTACACAACTATGTATTTTTTCTTTCAAAAAAATAATTGAATTTAAAAGAAAAATACTTGAATTTTGTTATTGAACCATTTCAATGACTATTCCTTGGAAAAAATTAATTCAAGCACATGATTTATGAATGGAAGAAAACTTTGAGGATAATATAATAACAAATAAAATTTTGTATTTTGTACCTTAAACTTTCATTTGATTCTAAGAACTACATTATACAATTTTGGTTTTGCATATCATAATTCTAATAATACAATTTAATTTATATGTGTGATATATAATTTATTCACATATAATGTTTATAAATGGATATAAATAAATTATAATATGAATATAATAAAATATCTTATATTAATTATATTATTTCTGATGTAAAAGATTAATCTAAAATTTTGATTTTATTTTTAAATACTAATTAATGCCATATAATTAATTGATTTATGGAACTATAATTTTTTTAAAAATTTACATTCATAATATATTAAGATTTAAAGTAAAATTATGATTTAAAAAATGTAAAAATATATTATATATTTTTCACATTTAAAACCTCTATTTGATTTTTAAAGTTATATTAATTATTTTTTTTTCTTACAATATATTATAATTGTACCATAAAACATTAATTTAGATATATGTTATATAACTTAGTCACATATAAGGTTTATAAATGGATCATAAATTAACCCTATTGCCTAGCCTAATAACTAAATTAATTACATAGTCTACCTAATTAAGTAATTAATTTATACAAAAACATTATGACATATTAATTACCCCTACTATTTATTACTTAACCCATATACATACTTCCTACTATATCCTACTTAATTACTACCTATTATCTAGCTTAATTTATAAATAAAATAATTGCATAACTTACCTAATTACACAATTAAACATAACATTATTTCATTCAACACAATAAAACACCTACAAGTAATTAGCTTACTTAGATACTAGTACCCAATACCTACTACCTATTACCTACCTTACCTGATTAGTTAACTAATTTTTTAAAAAATGATATATCAACATGATAAAATTTAATGTTGGAAATTCTGAATATTTGTCCATATTTGCCATTGTCATGGGTCCTTTAAAGTTTCACAAACCTCCCAAACCTTATTACACATTTAATGGTTAGTGCATTCAAGAAAGCTAAGGAAAAAAATTAGATCACGAAATCTAACAATTTCATTGGCCAATTCATTTTTGTTACATTTAATTTCATGTACATTTGTAACTAGGATTTATAGTCACAATTGAAGTTGAATAGGATGCCGCATGGTGTCTAGTGGCCTATGAACCACATCCCAAGTCACAAAACGACTACATCTTCATCTATTCTAAAAGACCATTAAAAATAGATGATATATACGTCAACTTTTCATCATCACTTTCATCCAAACTAACATTAGTCACAAGTCTAGTTGCATATGCAACTATAAACCACTTTTTAGTTGTTCTTATGACTACAAGTTGTTTTTCCCATGGTGCCATGAAGGATCGCATCAATAGTCAAAAAAATGGTTGATTTGGACACAAGTTGTGAATGTGTGGGTTGGTATGGACAAAAATCCTTGTAATGAATCTTTAGGTGTGGGCACACATCATTTTTTTCAAACATGTGAATGACTCCAAAGTCCCAATCAATTGAGTTCCAAAATCCCACTAAATTCCAATTTTCAAACATGGGCTCAGTGTGGAACATAGGCATATGACACGGAGGTCAAAACAAAACGTCAATTGAAATTGCTTATATTCCATATGCTCATATTTTCAAAGTTTTTAGAAGGTGAACATGGGAATATGAACACCCCAATGGAATGGAACACACATAAAAACTTGCCACCGCAAAAAGATGCTTTAAGCATCTAACTATAATAACCACCTTGGGCATACATGGTAAACATCAATGCCTCTATGTCTTTTTTCCAAATTTAATTGGTACATAAACAAATCATACATTTTTTTTCGAATTTTTGTTTACCTAAGTAGTAATGCAAATTTGGACTACATGACCATCACAATGACCCCACCCACACCCAATTTATTAAGTGAGGTTGTTTAACTTCATTCTCAATCAAAAGACTTCACACATGGCCCAATGTAGCAAAAATATCTTTTTATAATAGATTTCATATGTGAGCAAATGGGTCACCTGCACATGGCCAACATGACCTTGGATCTATTGTTTGTATGCCCTTCTATGCCCTATAGATGTCATAATCTTTAAACAATAACATTTAAATTCAATTGAATTTGCGCTACACAGTTAAACAAATTCATGACAAATTTGGAAGTGACTTGTGAATGCTGCAAAAAATAGACAAGGGGTGATTTCATTACGCATCAAAACATTGCCTATTTGGACCAAAAGCATAAGAAAGGAGTTGATGGTTGCATAAGAACCCTAGCACTTCTGTTCAATCTTGGGTTCTCCAACATGTGGAAGATTTTTTTTTCTTTCAAAAAGTTGGTGAAATCAATGGGATTCAAGTGCCAATCACCATTGGCATTAATGTCAATCAATTCTTTCATGTGGCCACAAAGGTGTTATTTCAATGGATGTCACATTTGGGACCAATTTGACATGAAATTTCATTTGTTCACTTTGATGGTGTTTGATGCACATCACATAGGTGTTCCTTTAACATGGATAATTACAAGTTGAAAAATGGTCAAGGATTTACTTGAATGGTTAAAACCCTTAAAAACAAAAATGTTGTCATGCATGCTAAATTGGAAACCATCTTGTTTCATTATTGATGATGTCCCACAAGAACTAAGCACATTGGGATAAATACCCAACCTTAACTTAGATTTTTATTTAACATTATGTTTGATGATATTTAGTTAATTATTTGAATTGTTTTCATGTTTATGATATTTTCATATTCAACCAATGCATTGATTTTGTCTTCATTGTGTATGCATGCATAGGACCATTTAGACCATGGACAATGACCTTATTTTCCTTTGTTATTGGTATGTCCTAAAAACTTGGCGTGCAATTAAATAAATCAAAGATGTTGAAATGCAGGGTGCAATTTTATGTCATCTCTAGGGTGTGATGTACATGTCCATGAGCCATAATTAAAACATTGAGTCCTAGGGAGGCCATTTCCATTTTATTACAAACAATGTGCAAAAAAATATAGGGTGTAATTCATTGAAAATAAATAAATACTTTATTTAAATGTAAATAGGGTGCCAATAATTCATTTTGAAAATATTTTGATAATATACTTAGAATATATTTAAAATCTTTTAGTAATATGCCATTATTTCATAACATATTGAAAAAACATCCTTTTGCCTAAGGTGCTTCTTAAAACATACAAGGAGTGACCTCCTTAGGCATTAAAACATTCAAAAAAGTGTGAAACAAAACATTGAAACAATTTTTCAATCAACACTCATCTAGTGACGCATGGACAAGTTATTATTGGACCTATTTTTAACAATTTGGTATATGATCATTTTCAATTTTCATATTTTATCAATCCACCCTTTTTTTCTCCTTTTTTTTTTCTAAATTGTTATTGGGTGGCCATATTTAATTTTTGCAATGACAACCTATAATTTTCACTTGGTGGGCACCATGAAAAATACTCTTTTCATCATATTAATATATTCATTTGCAAATTCGCATATTATATTTGTTACAGTGTGAGCAAGATGGATGGATCCATTCACAATGTTGTTATTGTTGGATTGATTTTGTGTCTCTTATAGTATTAGAAACAATGATTGAAAATGTTAAATAAAAAAATTGGTATGAATTTTTTTGAAACAAAATGTCTACATGGATGTAATATTTTTGAATGATTGTTGTTTTTACTTGAATGCAAGGTTACATTTCTTAAATCTAGTAACCACCAGATGGAGTTCATACCATCCACCAAGTTAGGTAAAGTCCTAAATTAATTAAATATGTGTTATGTGTTATGTGTATGGTGTTTTGGAATTATGGATGGTTGGTCTTCAACAAATGTTTCATTCCAACCAAGACACATAATAGTGTTGTCATAGCATCCATGTGTCCGTCATGATGTGACAAACATGTCGCAAACATTGAATCATATCAAAGTGCCCTAAAGTGAACTTGGTTTTCTCTTGACACAAAAGGTATTAGAGGGCACTAAATTGATCGGTTGGTGTGGAGGTTAACCATGACCATTGCTCGCCGTTACATGCACACAATGGAAATGAAAAAACAAAAGTTCATAAAGAATAAGCTTTTGGAAGTAATTGTGAAAAAATGTGTGGAGAAAGTAACCTTGATCTTGTTTACTCATGTTGCTCAACCAACCTTTGAGAATAGTGGTGCTTGGGTGGTGTGGAGCCAACGCCGTGTCAATGTCACACATCAAATGAGGTATCCATTTGTTTGATATGCATGTTGCACATGTGTGGGTATTGTGAGGGAATTTATGCAAACACTAGATTGTGGTTATTTTCACATGCATTGATATTACCCGAGAGATATCATTGAGTATTGTGGAACATGGTATGGATCTAAACATGAAGAATTAATTGCCTTGTTTGTGAACTCGTGGCATATTCCGAATGATGGGCATTATGAGAAATCATGTTTTTTCAAAAAATTCAATTTGAGTAAAGTATCGACATTGACCAAAAGGATGTTTGTTTTGACTAAAAAAATGGGGCATGAAAAACACATTGTTTTTTTAGTTGGTTTTTTTTACTAAAATGACCATTTTGACCAATTGCTAAATCATACATCTAGTCAAAGGACAAAGTTTTTAAATGGTTCATCAAGATGCACATGGCTTAATCAAATTGGTCATAGTAATTTGGTTAGTTAACCTACATGCTATGCCTACTAGGCTACATACATACATACTTACTTACCATCCACCTACCTATTATCTACCTACGTGCCTACCTAATTACATACTATCTACCTATCTATCTATCTATCTATCTATTTACCAACCTACTACCTACGAACCTATTATTTATCTATGTTGTGTGTTTTTGAATTTGGATTCCTATAGTTTATATGTGAGTTTTTTTAAACATGAAAATAATTTGGTTTAGTGGTGCTTTAATTTAGATTTTTTTTCATTTTGCATGAAAAAAAAGTTTGTGAAAAAATGTTGGGTTGATCTTGATTTGGGTTGAAAAAACTATGGAGGTGATTTTGGTGTGATATTTCATCAGTCAATGTTTTGGGAGTTGAACCCAAGTTGGGCCTAACCCAAGGTGTTTGAAGTTTTTGGGAACAAGTTGGATAAAAGTGTCATTTGCCACTTCAAGGTTGTGAAGGTTATAGCTTTTGCAAGAATAATTTAAGGTAGGTGTTGCGTGAGCTTCACAAATTAACATTGTGGTCTAGATCAACTTGCAAGCACACACCAAGCACAACAAAAGAAAAGACAAGCTTTACATGGTAATGAATAACAAAACACAAAATTCTACCACCATCACTAAATCCTAACAAGTTCATTAAAATTGAGCATTTGTAGTTTAGTGAGTGTAAAAGGGGGCGGGGGGCATGCAATCCACCATGGTTGTCATCTCCTTTTTCATCATCTTCTTATTCTTCAATTGTAGCAATGAGCAATAGGAAAAAATAACAATAATAAGTGGGAATAGTTGCCATTACCATCATCGTGAAACAAGAAGTATTTACTACATGTGCGTAATTAAAAGCAAGGGAAAATAAAGTGGGAGTGGCACTTGACAAAGGTTTTGTTTCTTTGTGTGGCCTTTAGTAGTTTCTAGCCTTGGCTACTTAAACCTCATGCTCCTAGCATCTTAAAATTTAAAAAAAAATAGTTTAAGGTTAACCACTTAAGCTATGACCCTATTTATTATTATAGGTTGCACCTTTGACACCTCCACATTGAATGCTCAAGCTTTTAACCACCACACCACAACTTTTTATTAGCAATATATCTTGTAATCACAAAAATATTAACATTAACATATTTTAACCTAATTAACCTATGCCACTAAGTTGATTTATGCTACTAACCAAGTCTAGCCGAATCTAACTTAGGCCACTTTATAAAGTTGATTTAGGTTAACCTAGGCTACTAACCAAGTCTAACTTAAGTTAACCTAACCCACCCTAGGTTAAACCTAATGTCAAAACCTAAGCAAAAACTAGTGGCTATACCTAACAATTAAACCTAGTGGTTAAATTTAATGGTTCAACCTAATGATTAAACATAATGGCTAAACCCAATAGTTAAACATAATGGATAAACTGAGAGGTTAAACCAAGTTGTTAAATCTAATAATTAAACTTAATAATTAAACCTTAAATGAACTTAATGGTTAATTACTATATGTACATGTTAAACTTAAAGGTTAAACTTAAATGAACTTAATGGTTAATTACTATATGTACATGTTAAACTTAAAGGTTAAACTTAAGTTAAATTTGAAGGCTAAACTTAAGTTAAACTTGGAGGTTAAACTTACAAGTTACTTATGTTAAACCTAAAAATTAAAAGTTATATTGAGCTTAGAAGCTAGACCTAGGTTGAACTTAAAGGTTAATCTAAGTTGAACTTAAAAGTTCATCCTAAAATTAAAATTAGGTTAAATTTAGAAATCACTATAAAAAAAAATGTGACTTTTCAAAAGTCCAACTTGATTAAAATGTCCACATTGACCAAAGGGGATGGTCATTTTGACTAAAAGCCTTGGGCATGAAAAACACAAGTTATTTTTTATTAAAACATTTAACTAAAGTAACATTTTTGACCATGTGACAAATGAAACATTTGGTCAAAAATGTTAGAGGTCCATCAAGATGACTAAGGCTTAATCAAATTAACCATACTCAATGGCCATTATGATTTATAATTAGTCAAATTGGCCATTCGGATTTGACATTTAGTCAAATCAACCATACTAATTTAGTTACTTAACCTATAAATTTATTTTGCCTAGGGTACATATCAAACTTAAGTTCATAGTTAGTAGGCCTTTAATTAGGCATATTACACCTAGTAAGTATTTATAAAGTTTAATAGGCTACCTGCATGCTACCTTTAAGCACATGTAGGTACTTAAATTTAATACATTAATTAGTTGATATTTAATAATTGATATTTAATATTCAATAATTTATGATTAATATTTTGTATAACTAGTTAATCACCAAATAAATGTTAATTAATAACTAATAATTAATAACTAATTTATCCATCAAGTTGTTAATTGATTAATTATTATTATCGAATTATCAAATTTACTTAATTTTTTGGCTAATACTTCATAGTAATTTATAATAATTAATCTAGTCAATATATAATTTATAATAATTATTGATGAGTGATTAATGTAAACTAATTTGTTACTTAATAGTAATTCGTTATATATTAATTGGTAATTATTAATTAATTGTAAATAACCAATAATCAATAATTAATAGTATAGTATTAATATTTAATACTTAATATTTAATGATTGATAGGAAATAATCAACTATTAATTTTTGATATTTATTTATTTATGAATTGAGTTAATAACATGTAATAACCTACTACTAGGCATACAAACCTATATGTTATCAAGGTAGATATTTGGTACATGGTATAACCTCCTACTTAGATAAGTAATACAAAAATATTGAAGTTCATTGATGAATGTTATAATATGTACATTAAAACAAAAAAATCAATCAAGTTTATTACAATATGATGACAAAAGTTTTCAACTTTTAAAGTGAAAGTCCAATGGTAAGGACTTGACTTTTCAAAGAGGTTGTGAGGAGTTTAAGTCCTCACACATACAACATTGGTTACTTAGGCTACCTTGGCTTTACATGGCTTTAATAGCTAGCCTAGGCTATTTAGGCAAGAAGGTCCAAAGTTGGCCACCTAGTTTAAACTACCTAATTTAGGGGGCAAAAGCTAAATAAGGTAGGTAAAATATTTTATTTTATTTTGTATATTAATTATTCGGTAAGATAGGTAATTAAAATTATTAATTAATAGACAAATAAATTTTTTTTGTAGTGAATTAAACATACCTATTAAATCTAAATGCTAAAATGATGTTAAACTTAGGTTAAACCTAGTTTAAAATTTAATTAAACCCAAGCTAAGCATGGATGAACTTAGGCTACCTCATAAACCATGGTTATATTTAAATAAACCTAAGCACTCCAAGGTTAAACCTAAAGACTGACCTACATTTGATGTATGTGTTTTCAAGATTAATAACACATGTGCATAAAAATAAATATTAATTTTCAAAAGATTAGTCCATGTTGTGTTTTCATTAGTTTACTTGGTATACTTTATCAAATATTGGTTTGCTGTAGTTGAATATTTACAAGCCCCATTTTTAATAAATGGTTTCAAATACGTTTGTTTGCCCTTTTCAAAATAAATTCAATTAACTATATAAATATAGATTTTCCATTTAGTTTATATTGTCATAACTTGTTAGAAAAATTGAATAATTCAAGTATTAACCATGTTCAAATGCATTTATTTAGTTTTTTATAGTTGTCAAACAAAGTCAATTCCTTCAACATGACTACTAGTTGTATAGTCATAATCATAGTCGCAATTATAACCATAATTAGTTATGATATTATTTCTAATCATGCAATCCTAATAATGGCTATAGTTGAAAAAATGGTAGGGACTCAAGTTTAAATATGATTAGATAATTACAATTGGACATTAGTTGCAAAATGTCCTAATTAGAAAAACCATGTTTTGGCATTGTGACTTAAAGGTTTCATTGTGAATGTCATTTTGGATTTGGGACATATGTCACAAGTGGTGCAACATGATGATCAACCACAATTTGCCATTGTTAACAAGGTGGGCCAACCACAAATAGCCTTGCCCATAATTATGAACTTTCGAAATTCACATGTTTTTTATGATGATGGTCCTATCATGATTTGGGATTCAAGATATTCTTGTTGGGTGGAACCCAATGTTGATGAGTAAAAACATGTTATGGGGTTCTGGATACTAACACAACCCATGTTTTTGGCTTATTAAAGGCCATTAAATGCTAGGTCCTTGGTCAAGTCAAGGATGTGAACTATTTCACTTGGGTTGTTAACTTTGGATTGGTTGAGTAATGCTTATTGTTCAATTTCCATCCACCCACCTTGCATTTTTCATCTTTATCACCTTGTGCATTTTATTCTTGGACATGCACATTCATTGTAGGGAGGTAACATGATCATGAGGTTACACGTAATGATCCCAAATGAGCCAAATATGCATTGCAACATTGGGATTCCACGGAATGGGAAAGGGTGATGGATGCCACGAGGGTTCAATGTTTGGAATGGGGGGAATACAATTCAAATGAAGTTTTGGCATCCAAGATTTTAGATTTTTTGAAAGATGTTGAAGGGACTTCAAATGTAAATGGAATTCAAGGAGGTTCTTATATCAACCAACTTGTAGCAATTACAAGTCATAGCCTCAACCTCACACACTAAGGATGAATTGACATCCAAGCCCAAAACACCCATGTGGACACATGGGAACCAAAAATTGCTATGGCAATGATAGGAGGTGAGTCATGCAAGGTGTGACAATTGTTGTGAAATTATGTTCATTGTTTTTCATTTGACCTCAAGGAGTTGGACAAACTCAAGGGGCAAAAGCTATACATTGCCTTGGATGATGATATCCATATTTTCCAACAACCATATAGGTTGAATTACATGGAACATGCTTTGGTGAAAACTCAAATAGAGGAACTTTTGGAGGTAAAGTTGGTGGAAATTCCAAAGCGGAGTTTACATCAATCATAATTATGCCTGCCAAGAAAGACAATTTTGGTAGTTAAATTAAACATTAGATGTGGGAGACTATAAACCTATCAATAAGTGAACATGATTTGACAAATATGCCATGTCATTGCCAAAAAATATTTTTGATGCTATTGGCCAAGCCAAGGAGTTTAGTACTTTGGATCCATGATATGGATATGCCTAGTTGCCTTTTCGTGAAGGTGAAAAAATGAAGATTACATTTTGGGGCATTGACCAAAATGGGAAGGACTATTTGTATAAATGGAAATTCTTACTTTTTGGGTTGAAAAATGCACTTGTAGAATTCCAAAAGGTGATGGATCAAATTCATATAGGTTTTGGATTTTCCATTTGTGTTACATTAATGACATCATTGTCTGTATGTAGTTCCATGATTGAAGATCATGGTTATCACTTGTAAACTGTGCGTGAACACTTGAGGGTACATGGGTTGAAATTATGTAGCTAGGAAAATGTAGGTTCTTCTAATCCCAAATGAAATATTTAGTGCACATAATTCACTTATCAAGCTTTGGGAGTCAAAGAGGCCATGGTGGATGCAATTTCCAAGGTTCCCAAACTAATTCATGTTAATGAGTTGAGGGCATTTTTGGGGTTGGTAAATTAATATTGGTGATCTATCAAAGGTTTTACTTAAATTGTCAAACTTTTGATTCAATTGACCAAGGTTGATGAGGAATCCACTTGGGGGGAAAGTTAAGCTTAGTTCTACACCCATTTTGAGGCAGCCTATCAAAGGTTGTCTTTTCTAATTGCATTTGGATTAGAGTGCTTTGGGACTTGGAGCAATTTTTACACAATTTGATGAAGAAATTTGGGAGTATGTGTGGCTTATGCAAGTTTGTCCAATATCCAAGTCAAGGTTAAATGCAATTCATGTGATGGGGAATGTTTCAATAGAAGAAAAGTGTCAATTTGCAATTGTAATTTGTGAATATAAATAAGTTGCAATCAACATATGTGATTAAGAATCCATTAGTTGCATAAATGAAGTTGCATCCAACATCTAGTCATAAATGACGATTCACCATGATGCTAACACATTTTACATGGATGATATATACAATCAACATATATGGTTTTATCTATTGATCATTTGTATGTAATTTGTAGTTAATCCCCATTTTTGCAATTAAAATATAACCCATTCACATAATATTGCCACTTGGTGCATTCAAAATTTGCTAGTTGGCATAATAGAAATATGTTATGTGATTTTTAAAAAAAAATTTAAATTCAATTTATATAGGTAGTAGTAGGTAGGTATGTAGGTGGGTAGGTAGATAAGCAAATATGTATGTAGGTAGGTAAGTACATTGGTATGTAGGGAGTAGGTAGGTAATTAATTTTTTTGATTTAATTTAATGTTTAGCCTTTATGGTCAAGCTTTTTATTGATTCATCCCAAATGACATGGATTTTTTCATGTTTGTGTGTTTTCAATGTTTGAAGTGCACCTCATTATATAGTTTACAAGATTGAAATGGAAGAAAAAAATATATATGGGATAAATTTTATATTCAAAACCTAGTTGCAACTATTGCAAACTAATTTGTGACTAAAAATATTTATCCCATATCTTTTGTATTTTTTTCCAATGTTATAAACTATATACATAAATATGCACCGTAATTTTTTTAATCCTAGATTAAAATAAGATCCTTTTAATTATGAAAAAACCTACCTATTTAGGCTTTACCTGCTTAACTACTTATTTATCTACATAGAGACCTACATACTTGTTTGACCCATTGACCTAATTTACTAACTTGCCAACTTAATTAACATAAACATATATATAATTAACTTAATTAACCTAAAATATTACTTACCAATTAATACTTAGCTTAACCTATTATTTATTAACCTTATTTTCTACTTACTAATTAACCCATCCTATTAATTAAAGTAGCTTATGTCGTACTTAAATTAAGCCCACATTGCATTTTTGTTTAGACCTAGTTAAACATTAACTAAAGATTGGCTAAATTAAACCTTGGTTAAATTAATTAAATTAGGCTAAACTTTGATTAAACTTTGGTTAAAACTTGCCTAAATTAAAATTTGGGTAAACCTTGACTAAACATTGGATAGACAAAAATTTGGCAAAACCTTGGCTAAAGTTTGGTGAAACAAAATTTGACTAAACGTTATTTAAACCTTGGTTAAACATTAGTTAAATTAAAAGTTGGCTGAGCCTTAAGAAAATTAATAATTAATAATTAATAATATTAATTGACTTATTAATTAACTTGCAATTGATAATAGCTATTACATATTAACTATAATATATAGTTAATAGCTAATAATTTTATTTTCTTATGTACCTAAATTGTTTATTGAATAATTAACCTAGATTAGGATTGGGGTTTCTTTCAAAAAGTCAAAATATATCATTGGGAAGGACAACACCTTTTCAAAATATGGCCAGATGTGCCTGTACATGTGGTATGACATCCAAAAGTGTAAAAAAGCCTTGTGAGACATGCCCATGAAAAGTTGGGACATTTTGAAATACATTTTGAGATACATTGGATTTGTAATCCACTTCACGGCCAATATTAATGAAGAGGCATGTAGTTGAAGGTGCAATTCATGGTGCATGATGTGTGATCAGGTTTGTGCATCATTTAATTCACCCACCCCACAACTATAACCACTACCAATCATGGGGCTTGGGTATGTCAATGGAGTTTGTATCAAAGGTTTGAACTTGGAAATTATGTTTATTTGGAGTGGACATCACCCATCACATTGGATGTGATAACTGGTTGTATCATTTTACATGTGAAGAAGGTTTTGCTTTCTCATGTTTTGTTATTGGAAGGTTCACATGATCAAATATGGAAAGACCATATGTAGAATTGTGTACCATGTCACCTTTCACATGTGGATGGCCAAGTGAATCCATCAATGGGCATAATACTAACAAGTTTGCGATGCATGTTATGTGAATAATTATGTGATGTAGCAACCATGTTAGTTTATGACCATTGTTTTGAAGGCCGGTATATGGGCAAATTAATTGGTAATAATATTTTCAACCTCAATTTTTTTCAAAAATTAAAGTCTATTGCAAATTCCCAGCTGTTTTAAAAAAAGGTTGAATTTTCAAGAATTTTTTTGGTGGTAAGATATAGTTTTTAGTTTTGAGCCAGACTTTTCTTAAAGCAACAATATCAGCATGGAGCACAGAGTGCTACTCTGAAGACTGGATAACAATGATGCCATGGTATTTTGCAAACATTCTTTGATTCAAGTCAAGATAACTAGATGACATTGAGAATACAATCTAGAGTGTGATAATCTGGACTTAAAACACAATTTCCAAAATGGCAACTTTCCATGGCCCAGTTATATCATATATTATGCTGCCTACTGGCAATTTTTGGCCTAGTCATCACTATACATCCATAACCATCTCAGCACATCAATGCATCACAACTTTACATCCACATTGATGCATCAATCCCTGTTTGTGGTATCTGAATTGATTATTGATTTTCTTTCCTGTTTGTGGTATTGGAATTTGGAAGCCTATTTGTAGCCTGTTGCCTAGGTTCACTTCCACATAGACAAAAATGAATAATATTAATTAGTTTAAAAAATCAATTTGTTTATAAATTTCTGAAATTAAATTATTTGGTGATTTACAGCAGTCTACTGTGAAATTGTCAAATGACTTTTTTTTTCTTTTTTTGGGAAAAAAGTCAAATTTATGCTAAAAGAAAAATCCTACAATTTTCCCAAATTTTTTGTCAATAAAAAACTGAAGTTCCTTCCCAAAAGAAACTAATAATTAGGACAGTTTTCAACAACTCATCTTCATATTCTCACAAAAAGAAAATCATTTCAATACTTTTAAAGGATTATTGAACATGACAAAACTTCACTCGTGAGAAACTGAAAGAGTCATGTGAACACATCATTATAACTTTATGGTGTTAAGGATTCTGGTAGTCAATTGCATTTGTTGATTTGGTTTGTGCTTGGTTAGAATGATGAGCTGTGGAGAGATCCAGATGCAACACACACACACACAACTTTACAAGCTTCATGGGTGATGCAGGTCGTGAACTTTCCCACCAACAATTCACAAGCTCCTCAGCTTTAGTCTAGATTGGAAACTCGAACTTAACTTTCTATAGTATTGGAAAACTGTGGAGATCAATTTGTATTGTAAGAATGGTTTTATTGAATTTTTAAAAAAATTTTGTGACATAGCAAGAGTGGTGACCAAAAAAAATAATTTAGGAATTTTTACATACAAGCCTATTAAGTGGAAGAAGATGTAGGAAAAGTGATGATCATCCATATGAAGGTTTAGCCAAATCTGGCTACAAACCAGATATGAGCAGCACAAATATTTAACCATCCTTCTATATTTCTGGCTACTTAATATTGATTGGAAGCAAATATAGGAATCTGGCAATCTTTCTCTATATTTTTTTTTTTGTTTCCTGACTTCTGGGGATTGAAAACCCCAAAAAGTAATGATAGTCTTGAATTTTTCATTTTTCATTTTGGTAAATTCTTGGCAGGAAAGGAAAAGGCTTAGTGGTGGTCATTCATAGATGATTTAGCCATACTTTCTAAGAAAAAATATGAGAGGCAAAACATTGAAGCATGCTTCTATATTCTTGGCTACCATATTGGAACCTTCTGTAGAATTTCTGGCATTTAAAAAAAAAAGATAAAATTGGTGATCACAAACCCCAAGATACACTCACTTTTTTAGCACTTTTGGAAAATAATAGCCAAGAATTATTATTTTTCCTAGCCAATTTGTTGCCATATTCACCAAAAAGAGGTGAGAACTTGAATGACATGTAGGGCAAACAAACAACCTTTTTGCTAAATATATGATATTTTGGAATACATAAATCAAAGCTCTGCAGTTTCATTGAGATTATCTTTTTATCATTTCTTTCCCTTTCTATTTTTCTACATCCCAATCATAGCATTATTCAATTGTTTAAATTTTTTGACATTAGTCATGTGAGTTTTTTCAGAACCTTCAAAGACCTTTTTCCTTTAACATTGTCCTTCCTTTTTACTAAAGTTGTAATGTAAACGGCCCATTATTGTTCCACATGAATATTGGACTATTGAACTTTCAAAATTGATAAAGAATGTAATCGAATTCTTGTCTCACTAGAAACTTTTAAAGTTTTCATGAACTCAACCATTCAATACTTAATTAGGGGGGCGGGGAATGGGGGGTGGGAGTTTTAAAGCAAAGAGTTCCCAAGTTCCTGACATGTTCCTTAAAGGTTCCCAATAGCACCTCACTTTTATCCCATATGCTTTGGCAAATGTTGTCCTCCTTCCACCTATATAACTAGGCCAAAGGGGAGGAACCCTAAACTTTAAAATAGAACCTTCTAGTTTGGATAGTCTACATAGTTTCATTTTTTGGGAGTGATGGGTGAAACAAATTGTCTCATTGTAAAAAAATTAAAATTGAACTTGGGAGGCAACTCATCTAACGAATAGGAGAGGTGAATAGGTAGGGTGTTCTTTAGAAGGGGAGAAAAAATGGTTATGGTATGAAAAAAGAAAATATGCACGTGAGTTCTTTGACCAACTTTGAAGGAAAATTATATGGTATTTAAATTTTCATTCAATTTTAAATTGAACTGCTCGAATAAATTGAAAAGTTGTGATTGACAAAATAGTTGTTGACACATGTATGTTGAAATTAGTACTACGAAACTCTCTTTGGGACACTATACATTTCATCAATGTTGGATTTTACACACATCAATGCCCATGTCACAAACATTTTAGGATGAGTCATGACTAAAGGTAAGTAAGAAAATTGTACTTAGATAAAAAAGAAACTCTCTCAAAAACTCCATGCCACAATGAAAGGTCCAACTAACATGTGCCCATCCAAAAAAAAATTCAGATATTTGAGTGTCATTGTTTTCTCACTAGGGACTTGAAATCATAGGTAGGTAGCATCCCCAAAACCCAATGTATTGAAGATCCAAGTTATAGAATAATAGAGCCTCCAATACATATTATGTCCCTTCGTCTCTTTGTGCTTTTTTTTCTTTCCTAAATTTTCTTCTAGTTAGTTTAATGAATGGAACAACAAATCTCTAGCAAGCAAATTTGGAGGATTGGGGTCTTTTCTAAAGACAAGCTCTTGGATCAAATGATGTGGCTAAAGAGATGAATGGCATGTAAATTTGCCAACCATATCCTAAAGTAAATTTAATCCCTATCAAACTAGAAAGTAGGAAATCAAATGACCCATCACTACATATTAAAAGATTCAGAATGTTCTTCAATTAGCACAAATAGCAATTATATTGTTAGGTTCATATTTGACAAAAATTGAAGGAATAGGGGTTTAACTATTTTTCTATTGCTTTTCAATATATATGCGTTGAAATAGGATATGTGCCCTTTACCTCTATTATCCAAGCACATATCAACAAAAGAATAGGAAAAAAAAAAAAACAAGATGAGGTGGGGGCACAAAAAGCTTTCACATTAATAATGATAACCACTAACCGCCAAGGGGTAAAAAAGAAATAACATTAACCTGGTCGGCCTAGCATGTAAGTTGTAATCCTTTACCCAACCCACAAATAAAAATAAAAGAGACTATTAAATGTTGTTGCAACTATGCGTTTAATATAGTGAGTGATGTGTTCATATTGAGCATAATTGAAACTAAGTCATTATTTAAAATTGCATCATCATGGATGTTCCATGGCTCCTCTTGATTTTGATCAAAATTAGAAATGAGTCCTAACATGCATTGGCATGTGAGGGTGAGATGCAAAGAATTTGGCATGAAAATTTCCTATATTTTATACAATTGGATAAGACATGTATCTACAACATGTAAGTAGAACCGATCTCTACAATTCACGTTTAATTATTTTCATATATTAGACCCACATCAAGGATTTCCACAGATTTTGATGATATGGCCTAACATTTTTGTATTTTAAAAGTTCAATTTAAGTTTTCTAAAAACTTTACAGATTTTCTGGGGTATGATGCATAAGATGTTCAAAAATCCATTGAAAAGACCACAACGAATCAAAATGTAAACCTATGTCCATGTTAATTCCAAGTTACTTCTACCTACCAGTTAAAGCTTTAAAATTATTTCAGAGTGTCATTTGTTTATAATAAGTTTAACAAAATAAAATGAAAACCATCTCTGAAGCAACTAGATAAAACCAAAACCTCCATAGGAAACCTTAAGCCCTAGCTCAAATGTAAGGCTAATCTGACCTTTAACCCCATGCCACAAATTTACCAACAAAAGTGCAAGTTCTAAGTTGAGCCACAAGACTATTGCCCAACTATATGGAAATATCTTCAATAGTTTCATTTTAGCAAACACCGTAAAGGTTCAACAAGTTTATGAGATCAAAAATTAAATGCCCATGGACATTGAAATAGCATATAATCAAACAAGCCTCCACGCCTGTAAAAAATTATGCCATTTTAACATCTCCCACCTCTTTGTTCCAAAGATTTGTGCAATAATAGTACACTAGGATATGGTTTATGTGCAACAACCCAACTTCAATTACAATGCAAAACCAATTTGCCATCCAATTACTAACATTGCACCAACACAATTACTAGCATGGAGACTACAATGAACACAACAACCCATGCTCATTTGCCATGGAAGCTATGAAACAGTTAATTGGCATCAAAGGGTATAACCCATTTTGTACAAGTTGGAATGTCACGTGCCTTGGAGTAATCTTGTATATTGTTTTGAAAGGCAGATTAATTTTTATTTTTTAAAAAAAAGTGTGATTGTTCATCCTTGTATATACTCTTTTCATCAACAATTTTTGTTAATGGGTGATGGTCATTTCTTTGGTAGATTTTAGCCTTCACACTACCTTGCACAGGTGATAAGTTGTGGAAGTAGTATGTCTATGTGGGAAGTGATCCAAGCTTTTCTTTCAAGTCATGAATAGTGCCCAAAGGTTCAAATTGGTGTACCTGTACCTGAACAGCTTTGACACTTGTGTGCCAAATAATTTATTTATTTTGAGGTTTGAATTTTGGCACATGAGTTTTTAATTCTCGACATTTCAACAGATAATAAGTATAGATATTAAATGCATTACTGTTGTCACAACAATCTTATTATGTTACTGTCTAGTTTAGAACTAGTGTAATATGTTCTAGGCCAAGGTTCTCAATTGTTATTGCCTGCAAATTTGAATTTTTAAATTTTCAATATAGTAGAGTGTTGATAAAAATTTCAAAATTTTGGCAAAATGAAAGACAATTTAATTTACACTGAAGCTGCCCATGTATTACAGCAATCTAAGTAGGTCAACAGGCATTTTTCATCAGGACATTAATGTAGGTGATGTAAATTGTGCCTAAAGTTCCACATCCAATAAACATTGCAATACAAATTTTGTATAAATAAAAGACAAGTACTTAAGCAATGAACACTTGCACAATAAACTAACTCCTGACTTCCTATACATGAAAATGAAATTACTTAACATCCATAGGCTAGGTGAAAGTTTCATAACCAACAATTTTTTTTAAAAATCTATTGAAGAGCTATTACAAATCATGGCTTGGTTCAAACTAAATGTCACTAGAAGAAATTTTGTCCATTCCAACCTTATAGTTACGATTAGAGATGTGACTAGTGTCCAAATCAATTATTTTTACAATTATAATTAAGTTAGTTCTATGTGTAATTTTAGTCATAAATGTGTGTAGTCATATATGCAACTATTGTAGTCACATATGCAACTATAGTGTTGATATAACCAAATCAAGTTGCAAATGTGACCATAATTGGTGACTATTACTTATTTGGATGAAAAAAAATGAAAATGCACTTTTTCATCCAATATTAAATGGATCCTTAGATGGATGAAAATTTAATGGCTTTTGCAATTGGTTGTAGTTGTTTTGGCACCTGGGGCCAATAAAATTTCCATTTGCAGTACCTTGATGATTAAATCATATGTGACATCTTTGAAATTACAATATTTGCTTGATTATCAATTTGTGTCTAATTGTTTATTGTATAATTTTTTTTTAATGAAATGAAAGATTAAAATGTGGGAGATAAATTATTCATTTATTTATTATTAAAATCTAGCTGTAAAATATTTTCCAATTATAAAACATGTGTTTGAATTTGTTTTTTTAATGGATTGTCATCGAAATGTAATTCAATTTCAAAAAAAATTCAAAATATTTTTATTCAAATTAATTTATATTTTTGGAAGAAATATATTTAATCATGTACATCATTGAAAGAACTTTAAGAATATAATTTTAATTTTTCCATTTGGAAAAAAATCAATAAGATATGAAATATCAAAATTGATGTTTGTGCAATGTTTAAAATCAAATATGGGGTAAATAAAATGCATCCAACTATATTTTTACATCAAATGGGGTGGTTTGATGGCAAAGGAGTTTATATCCATCTTTGGGGCTATGGATCAAACTTCATGAACAACATAGTTGTGATCAACAATGGTATGTTAATCATATATACCCTGCATAGCTAGGCTACTTAATCTAGGTGCCTACTTAGGTCCGCTTAGGTACTTAGACTAGTTTCCAGTTGTATGTGTCCATTACAACCAGAATTTTGTTTTTGGTAACTAAAATTGTAGTTGTTTATTTTTCCAAATTCCTCTAATGCATGATGGGGTGGCTAAATGATGAAAACTTGCCAAGCATCATAAAACAAAACATTCAAAAAAAAGGGATTACAGGATGGAAGGACCCAAGTATACACAAAAAAAAGAAACCACCAATGAAGGTGGACTTCAAGGGGAACATTAAAAAATCAAATATTCAAACCCCTTTTAGTCACAAGGAACATATTAAATAAGGAGAAAGGAGGAACATTTGAAAGAACCCTCATTTATAGTAATAACACGCCTTGAAATAAAAATCATTTGTGTTCGTTGTAACGCAATTAACACCCTTTGCCTATAAAATGAACTCAAAACTAAAAAGGAGGGCCTCCAAAACCCTTTGCATTTCATGCCATGTTAGCATATTGATGAAAAAAAATGTCAACCTACTAATGTAAACACCCAAAGACCTCTATGGCTAGAAGTATAAACTTGTTTGTTAGGTATGAATTGTGATAAAGGTCATGCTTAACTTAAGTTGCATCTATAGCAGCAACCCCACAAGATAGAGTTATTTGTGAAACCAAATTTGCTCAAGTGGCATCAGTGATGATGATGTTAGCCAACATTTAAACACCATTCATCGAAAACACAATGTTGACCCATTGACATGAAGATTAAAAAAGAGGCAACATGAGAATGTGGGTCTGCTCATGTAAAACATGAAATCCCACATCCTTTGCAATAGATGCAAAGGCATCTTGCATAACATCATGGGAAACTATCCTCTCCCCACCATGGGCACAATGAAAAAAGTGGATTCGCATGGCATCCAAAGGTTGACCACAAATACAATATGACAAACCAAGTGCTAAGGGGTGGTGGAGGCCCAATTGAATGTGTAACACAATGAAAAAAGATTTTGAAATCAATGAAAAAAAAAAGATCATTAGGCAAGTAGACAATCACACAATTGCATTTGACCTTGCACAAGATCTCAAGCACACCTGATGCAGATCAAAAGACAAGTTAAAAATGAAGCTAGGAAAAAATGGTCATGCAATTTAAAAAAAATACTTTCTTACAGTCGATATGCTCCTCTTTTTGCCAACTTCTCAAAAGGGGGGACACACATCATTGCCATTGAGGTAAGAATGGTGGCTAAAAAATTGTGAATAATGTGGGTACCACTTTTCACCCTTTGACCCACAATCTACCCCCAACCATGACAAAATCCAAAGTGATTGATCCCCATGGTTATCAATATAAAAAAGCTATGTGATATTTTAATGTGTGTCATGTGTAGATATTGGCAAATCTCCCAAACCTATAATTCTTAAGTCAAAAAATCAAAAATCCACTTGATGAAAACCTAATACTTAAAAATCTTCATATTAAAATTTCCACACCACATTAATCCAAAGAAACTAGGGCAAGTGGGTGACCCAAAAAAAATCTAGTGTGATTCACACAAAGGATTTTTGTGAGAAAAATGTGCCAAAGTCACCATATTTTGAGGAATTTTTTTTCTGAAATCAACATACTTAGAAAATAGGTTCCAACATGTTTCCAAAATATAGCAAGATTCCTAAAATTTTCTACTTCTTGAGCTGTGGCCAAATTTGGTTCATTCCTCTTGTGGATGATCAAATGTGGCAACATCACAAAAAAAAAAAAAAAAAAAAAAAAAATTAAAAAATCC
>Ga0116231_10000519_pt1 | contig 68096 bp, 47 predicted proteins | sample S1TSphgellanicum_2_FD_89695 | JGI IMG/M metagenome (GOLD analysis project Ga0116231, IMG submission 89695) | Host-associated microbial communities from peat moss isolated from Minnesota, USA - S1T2_Fd - Sphagnum magellanicum MG | ecosystem: Host-associated > Plants > Peat moss > Unclassified... | reverse complement strand
TTTTTTTTTTTTTTTTTTGTTGTGTTTTTTTTTGGTGTCAGTTATTACTCGATGGGTGCATTATGCACTAGGTTCACACTAGTATTATAGATTGCTTAAATGAGCACTTTCAACATTTTTCAATCATATCCCAAATTGTGTAACACTTAATTTACATGTAACCCCATAGAAAGTACCCTTGTGACATCAAAAAATGGATGGTCTACCTTGCAACTACCCCATGCACCTAGCCATCCACATGCTACTTACCTATCTATATTTTTTCACATATCTATTTGCCCACATACCTAACAAAAATTATCCGTTAAGTGTAGCTATTAGGTTTAGTCATTATGTTTAGTCATTAGATTTAACCATTAGGTTTACCCAAAGTTTAGCCAAATTTCAACCATTAAGTTTAACTTAAGTTTAACCATTATGTTTAGGCATTAAGTGCAAGCATTATGTTAGCCATTAAATTTGTTGTGTTTTATTATTCCAAAATGCACTAACTCTCCAAAATGCCATTGCACTTTGCTATAGTCGACAAACTATTGCATTACAAAACCACATACCCTCTCCTTAAACTTGGGCTGTTTGTGAATCTATTGTGAAATTTCTTTCACCCATTGTAAGAAGGTGTGTTTTGAACTAGAGCCAAGGGCATTGGCTCCTTGGGGATGCCTTCCATTTTATTCTAACTACATGTTGAGATTTCGTGATGAGGTTTCACATTAAAGGGTGCCCAATAACCGTGCTGAAGATGAGATAAATGTATTTGATTATGAACTAGAAGAGTTCATTTTTTGTATGAAACGCCAAATGCTAGAGGTCCTTCTACCCTTTATTTCCTTTATGCATGGTTTTTAAAAAAAAGGCCATAACATGTTGGCTCTTATGTTGGATCCCAAATACAAAAGTAAGCATTTGGTGATTACTTATTTGGGTTGTGAAGTGGCAAATTATGACAAATAGTTGTTGTTGCCTCTATTGTTAGAGGCTTACAAAGGTTTGCTACCAAATAAAGGGGATTGTTTGGATGACTCTGCTTCACTTGTGGATTTTCAAAATCTATTCTAGTAGATAATAGAACTACAAATATTTACAAAGACATTGTATGCTAAGACTTTAGTCTGTTCATTGGTATCCTATTGATGCAGAAACTTGTTCATGTGCTTTGACATGGTGGCGGATAAAAAAGTAAAAGTTTCCAACAGTGGTTGCACTTGCAAGACAAATTTTGGGAATCCCAGCTAGCCAAATTGAGACTAAAAAAATCTTTTCCATTGCTGGAATCCTCACAACACTCAAAAGATGTCAACTTCAAATTGACAATCTGGACAAGCTAATATTTGTCCACAAGAATTGGCCATTTGATCTTCATGTTGGTTGTTTAAAACCATCTGATTTGGCAACTATTTGTGAAGCAAAATCTGACTTGACAAAAGAGTTGGATGTTGAATTTGTGGATGAAGTGGAGCATGAAGAATATGCAGATGGAAATTTGTAGTTGTTAGAAGTCGTTCCTTACATGTGAGGACTAGTTGAATATGAAAATGATGAATTGATTACATGTGTTAGGGTTTTGCATAGAAAGTTTTTCCATGTTTATAGATTTTGAGGTCCTTAGTCTTCATTGTGTTTCAATGTAAAACATGGATAGTTTGAAGATTTTAGATTCATGGTTTTTGAGGTTCAATTTGTGTTGGTTTGCAAAGTTTATAATTTTTGAACTTTGAATTGTTTTGAAAGCTTGTTTGTGTATTTGAAAATGTGTTGTTTATTGTCTAGTTGTTTTTTTGTTTGTGTATTAGTGTCTTTCAAGGTTACTTTGTGTTTGCCTTTTTAAAATATGTATGTTTGTGACATTTTAGGTTTGCCTTTTGCTTAAATTAGGCTTTCAAAATCTGTATGTAATGTCTGTGAAGGTTTGTTTTTCTTTTAGGGCCTACTAGTTGTTTATCTTTCTGGGTTTACTATCTATAATTTGTTTATTTTGAGGGTTAGTTATTTGTTGATTACTTGTCTGTCTGTTTGTCTTTGAGGGTATACATATAATATATGTCTATTGCTTGCTTTGTTTGTTTATATTTGTTTTTGAAGGTTTTTTGTCTACCTATTTATTTGTTTATGTCATTTAGGGTTACATGTTGAAAATTAGTATGTGTATTTGTTTTTGAGGAACTGAGTGAAGGTGTTAGGCTTTGAGGTCAGTTGGATCAAGCTTTTGATATCTAGAACATGTTAGATGAAAGGAACATGGAATAGTTTAATACAAAAAACCAACTGTAAGAAAATAAACAATCATTCTGATTCATGCATGCTGGTTGGGCATTAGGATGAGTTTTTATAATTAGGTTAGAATTTCGAAATATAAAAAAAGACAATGTTATGCCTTTTCAAAACTCTTTGTTAATAAAATTCTTTCTTTGAACTTTGGATTGTAGCTTCATAATCCATGAACCCTAAACCCTAAATGTCAATAGGTTTTGTGAAAGTAAAAAAAATTGAATATTCCATTTCTAAGAACTGGGTAAAAGATCAAGAATGATTGTGAGGGTTTTTGTCAAAGAACCAAAATAATTTAAAGAACTCAATAGGATATTGGACAGGGTTTTTGGTAAAGACCCAAGATTGTATACCCGCCTTCAAATGCATTGAACCCCCGAACCCACCTCACACTCGTTGCTCACTTACATTTAAAAAACCCGAACCTGACCTGTTATTTGAAATTTCTAATATCCATAGACCTGGACCCGTTGTAGACCCGACTATTATCAAAAAATTACATACCCGCCCCCACACTAGTTTGTACTAGTGACATTGGGTGTATTTTCCACGGTCGCAGAATGTGTAACAACATTCGAAGCCGGAACGCCCTGGCCCAAAACGCTCAGTTCCATAACAAACCACCACGTGCCACACCCTCATTGGTCGAACTGTGCGCCGGGAAGTTCCGTTTCCCGCCCTCTTCTTCGTCTTCTTGTCGTTGCGTCGCCAATCGATTCTTCTTCTCCTCAGAGCGACACCAAATCCGCAGTCCAAACTCGCGATTTTCTAGAATTCGGGGGCCTTTTTTTCTGCACAGATCGAAACAGAAGTAGCGCAAAGATCCTCTTATTATTCTGCCATTCTTTTTGCATTGGTTGAAACCAGGGATCTGTCTATCAACTAGTTTTGTAAGAGAAAGAATTGCTGTAGCAACATACAGCTTGATCGACTTGGATCCAGCCGCTTGTCGAGAAGCGGCTGCATCGTGAAATTGCGGACATTGTATATATTTTCCAAGAGGACATTTAACATCGTCGTAGATTGAGGAGGAGGGGTGGGCAGGGGCCGCGGCAAGTACTACTTAGTAATTTTAGGATGGGAGGTCCGCCGGTGGACTGTTTCCGTAACCCTGTTGGCGCTGTCAGGGTTTTGTTCGACAAGGCCTGCCGTGCGGCGACGTCGCCTGCAGACTTCACTCGCTCTGACTGGGGTGTCAAGGAACTCTTCGAGTCCTATTTGTTTGGCCGCAATGCCCATTGCAAGGTCCCAACTCAGCTTTCTCCTTTTTTTCGTCCACTTGTATTCTATGGTGGCATCTTTTTAATAATCGTCATACTTTTGCCTTCTCCATGGTTTCCTCAAGCGGCTTCGGAGAAACCTACCGGCGAGTCTCGCAACAGGTCTGGTGTGTTTTCTGCGTTGGACATGTCTTTTGACTCGGAATTGCTGGTTGTCACGGAGACAACAGGTACCTGAGGTCAACTCGGTGCAACTGGACTCCCTACCCGTCAATTCGCTTGTCAGGTTTCGCGGCATGGTACACTTCTCCTTCACTTGCCTAATTCCGGTCTTATCAGGATCTTGAAGAGCTTAAGAAATTCGTTCTTTACACTGCATACATTCATATTTCAGGGACATTGAAGGGCATCCATCGTCTTATACTTGTAGGGATGATCCGTTGCATGCTCTTTTGCTTCAGTAGGTTTGAATGTGGAGGAAGTTTGTTTAACCAGCTCACCTGCTTGGACTTTGTACTCTCTTTTTCTATAGAAAGATGATGACGAAGGCCCTCCACCTGTTCATATGTGCACAGGTGCAAGACATGTTTGATGTGGAATACTACATTGGGGCTTACAAGGTTTCTATTGCTGGAGCCATTTTTCACTTAAATCAAGTTCCAATCTCTCTTGCCTATGTTATCTCCCACGTGATCATCTTCATGCTGTTTAATCACCAAGGCTGTAGAGAGGCTTACTGCTGGAATGAAAAAAACCCCCTGAATTGTAATTTCTCTCATTGATTGCTTGCACATTCTGCTGTTTTTCTAAATTTTAGAAGATCTATTTTAATATGCAATTCTGTCCTCTAGTGAATTTGAACAAAACAGTTTCAGTCTAACTTTGCAAGCATTGGATTCTGATTGTCCAAGCTATTATCAGACCTAGAGCATTGTGAAATTGGCAAACTTAGTAGACCCTATGTCAACCTGCAGCACATGTAATCAAGGTTTTGTTTCAACAGGAAGGTGGGGACTGGCACACGACCAAGTACATGGATGTAGCTGATGTGCCAACAGGGCAGGATACAGAACCACAAATGTGGGATCGCCGTCTTCTCTACTGTGTACCTGTATGGCCATGCTTCCCACACTATGATGCATTGGCCTTCCAGCATTCCTAAGTTATAGAGTTTTTTGCCTGAGGGCACAATATATTCAGAATTTTTAAACTGGTTCATGGGTTCTTCAGGTTCCAGGTGAGAATGAGTGGGTGAAAGAAGCATTTTCACCAACAGATGGGCTGGGTGAAACAGCTGCTATTAGACCTCTGGTTGCAGTACGAGGTGAAAAAAGACCACGAGATGCAGAAGGTGCTGAGGTGTGTTGCTGTTCATTCTCAAGAATGTTGGAGAACATGCAATTGGCATTATGGCTTGTAGCTTGTATCTGTATTCTCACATTGTTAGTACAAGTAGTTAAACCTCAGTATGTTACTGTATGTTCTGAAAATTTCCACATTCCTTGTCACAGGATATGGATGCAACTATGGCATGTGCAGATGAACTTATTGACAATAAGCGAATGGTACTTTTTCTATACTGTCACTGAAAGTACTTTGCATGAAGTGAGTTCATCAGGAACTCTTTGCTTCAGTGGGTTGCCGTTGTCAAGGTTTGATGAATTGCCACTGAGCTGCTGTTTTGTGATCAGAGAGAAGATGCGAGCTCATCTGCAACATGTACATCACAAGAGGTGGCTACTGCAGCTGTGCATACCTTGGACCTGAATATGCCATTAAATGCTGTTGGTGGAAACAAGCTGGTTCCATGTCTTGTCAAGGTAGCCCTCCGGATTCCTACGCCCAGATTTTTTCTGAAAGCCTAGTTATCATTGAAGGCTCCATCTATATTCTCTCCAATGGTGGACATGATACAACAGAGGTTGAATCATGAATGGGTGCTCTCCTTGCATTGGAGGCCCTGTATATGAAGACATTGGTGTTCTTTTCATTGTATCATGCTCTCAAAGTTCTACATGTGGCTTCTCTCTTCTCTTCCTCTATCCTTTTTTTGTTCTTCTTTTATGTTATTCTGTTTTGTGTTCCTCTTTCTCCTTGATGTCATTGGTGTCTCTTTCTCTTTTATATGTTGAGCTAGCCAGCATCTGGTTAACACATGGCATTGACCTCCACCTGCTGCTGTGAGAGCTGTTGGTGTCAGTGGGGATGGTATGGTAGCCAGTCATTTCATACATGTTGCTGCTGAAGATCACTGAAGATGTATGACTGTCATTTTTACTCAAATGAATCTTAGTCTTTCTCTGTTTTTAGGGTTGAATCTTTTTTCTTTATTTTCCCTCATCTGCTGATATGTTGTCAGGTCTGAAGGAATTGCAGAGTCTTACGACATTGTCCTGGAAATTTGATGACCTTGTCCCTTCTTACTAAGTCTTATTCAGTGGCCTTGTGCTGTTTCAAGTCATTTTTGGTTCCTTTTTTAGTGTATTAACAGTAATTGGGGTTCTAAGCTTGCAACATACACCATGGGTTTGCAGCTTTTACATAATCTGCAATCTGGCAGGTCTATGACGGTCTAGATGCAGACATTAAGCTTAATGACATTGTGGAGTTCTTTGGGGTCCTCACCTTTGACCCGGAATTATCAGCTGTTGGATTTCCTCAAGCCAATGGAGCAAACATTGATGCTGAGTTTGAGTCTGCTTTTATTGAAGATCATGTCTCTGTCTTGCTGCCTGCGAGCAAGGTAAGAGAAAAGATCATCAATGTAATGCAATGATAGGTATGAACTCTTAATCTGGAGAAAAAGTAAGACAAAAGTTCATTAATGTAATACCAATGATAGATATGAACTCTTAATCTGGAGAAAAATGATTTAACTCACTAATGACATATATACAAAGACAGGCTGGTTCCTTGTGGGAGTCTGTTAGTTGTACTTACTATTGCATACACTCATTCTCTCTTTAGTTTAAGCATTAACTGATCAACTTATTGTGCACAGGTGCCACGCTTGCAATGTATTACTCTTCGAAAGATATCTCAGCAAACCCTTATTTCGACATTGCCCACTCTCCACCCTGGTGTCCCTGTAAGTCTTTTACCCCTGTCCAATGTTGCCTCTCTGCTTGCCTGTTGTAAACATTCAGATGAGCACATGCACAGGTCAGATGAAGCAATCTTATCAATATGTAGTGGACCCTTTTGAAGAGATTTAGGGACCCAGTACTGAACTTCTAAAGATTTCCTTGGATAGGCATGTATGCTGAGAGTTGCACTGGTCCATGCCAGGTACCACTGCCAGCTATAGAGCAAATTAGACAATCTCTTTTGGACTGCTTAAGGAATGTCATTGGGGGTGACTCTCTTGCTGCTGAGTATATGCTCTTGCATTTGCTCTCCCAGGTATCATCTTGGCCCTTACAAGTTAACAGAGAAAATGGTGTCTTCCCAGTTTGGGGCCTATTAGCAATCTTTCATTCCATCTTTGCACTACTTGTATAATCATGTCATCAAGCTTGGAAAAGATCCTGAAAGACTCTCATTCTGATTTGGTGTTCCCCTTCCATTTAAAAATGCAAACAATCCAAAACCTTATCATGATTTCACAGGTGCATACACGAGTTGACTCAATGGCACTTGGAAAGCTGTCCCTCAACCTTACAGGCTGCAACCCAGGAGTGCAGGGTGCTCCATCGCCCTTGGCTGTTTCAGCCTCAAACACCATAGCAAAGTTGTTGCCACGATCACATCTTATGCCCCTCTCCCTCCATTCTTTGAATTTGGCATCCATTGCTCCTCGGAAAGATTATGCTGCCAACAGGTCAGATCATAATTTCTACCTTCTTTCTTCTTCATGCCACCAGTTAGCGATTCTGGTAACTCAGATTTGATCAGTGTGATGCAGGCTTGTTACAGGGATGCTGCAACTAGCTGAAGGAACACACTTAACACTTGATGAGACAGCTTTGGAAGCTGGCACCCTCAATGCCACTGGTATCCAAAACCTGGCAAGCTTAAAGCATCTACTGGAATGGCAAAAGGTGATACTAATTTGCTTTTGTCAATGCACAAATCTATTTTACAGGTTCCAGGGTCAAGGTGATTGCTGACTACTTTTGAAATGATGTAGGTGGAATATGACTTCCAGTTCTACAAGATGGAGATGCCAGCTGATTTGCCAGTATTGATTCTTTCTCAGGTAAAGGCCATTTCTTCATATCTCACCCATCTGATGGTCAGTGTTCAAGAAAAGGGTTGGCTCATACACACTCTGGATGTGCAATCATGCAACAGGCAAAATCTCGGATGCTCCCAGCAGATGCTGTTGTCCCCCTCATGTCAACTGCAACCCCTGCTTGTTCAACTGCTGATGAATTGGATTTTGCAAAGTGGCGCCTGTACCTTACAATGGCAAGAGACATGGAGCATACCTTACAGCCTTCTATTTTGAAGGTAATATACTACTTGGGTGAGCTCCCAGAAAGGTAGTCACCTTACAGCCTTCTATTTTGAAGGTAATGTACCACTTGTTTGAGCTCCCAGAAAGGTAGTCACCTTACAGCCTTCTATTTTGAAGGTAATATACCTACTTGTGTGAGCTCCCAGAAAGGTAGTCACCATCAGCTTGCCACCTTCTCTGCAGATCAGTGCTTTCCTCAAAATCCTCTTCTTTGTTCCAATATGGATGTGAGCTCTCTGGGCATAACTATAGGCAGTAGATCCCTCTTAGCAGGGTTTCCTTCATGCAGGTGAAGCATGTTCACTAATAGAGTCCCAAATTGTGTTAATGCTCGCAGACTGTGGAGGATGATCTTGTGGCAGCTAGGCAAGAAGATCGAACTTTAGGCCCGGAGACCTTCCACAGGTACAAAAGCAACCTTCACATCATTTGTTGTTTGGCCTCTGCTATGATTGGGATTCTTGTCAGGGAGACAAACAACGAGCGAAATGGAAGTAGGCATGAGATTGGCGGTGCTGTTTGTTGATGAAGATGTTGTTGTTTCTAGGTGGTTAACAATGGCAAGGTTGATGGCTGTGAGCTACATGGAACCGACACTGCTGCCTGAACGCTGGCGCATGGTGCGTGATCTGGAGTTCCGCTGTGCAGAACGACTGCGCTGCTGTTAGTGCATATTTGGAGTGGGAGATATTGACATTAGATTGCTGGATACATGTATCTGATATGGAACATTGTATGGTATTCATACACCTTCAAGCTCTGCACCTGGTATACTGGAGCTTCCTTTGTGTATCTGTGCCCTGGTGACTATATCAATAAGGTGACTCAGTTTTTGTAGGAACCTTCTACATAAAATCCTTCCAGAACTACCTTGAACCATTCACAATGTATTCATGATGCATCAGTAGCATCATTTTATTCTGGCTAAAGAGTTGTCAGGAATCTGGGGATGAACTTCAAGTCATCTTTGAAATCTGCACACTGTTGTTGCAACCCTCAGCCACAACTAAACAAATGAACTAGCTAAGTTCGTTACACACTTCATTCATTACCATGGTCAGAGTCTTCCCCATTCTCAGAGGTGTAACACAGCCTTGGGTCCTGCATCCCACCCTATGTTACTCTTTGGTGACAAGAAAGGATTCTGAAACTAACAGCCTTGGTAGATCTGTGTGGACAGTTCACTCAACAAGATACAGACATGGTTCTTATTCCTCCCTGGTGACCATAGCCTGCATCATACAGCAGGTTCTATGTTGTATTGAGCAGGAAAAATAAAATTTGGCGAATTTTCGCCAACCGGCGACAAAAAAAAAGGGTTGGCGAATCCAATAAAGGGATTTTTGAGAATTTACTTTAAAAATTCGCCATATCTCGAGAAAAAAAGTTAGAACTCGCCAGATTTAGACAGTGTGTTCCATTAGGTCGCCAGAACTAGGCAGGATTCCGAAAAGATCTACTAGTCCACCAGGATAGTCGCCACTTTTTGCTAATTAATGCTGGGGATCCGCGCCAGTAAAACCTACTTGAGGAATTTGAAAAATGAACCCTATTCAGTCTTAAACCCTAAAACCTAATCTTGAGTTCCAAAGAGCTTCTTCTACCTCAGAAACTATGCATCTTGTAGTCAAGGATGAATTATCCTTCACAAGGAAAGCTTTAATTTTCTTTCTTGCATTTGGTGACTTTGGAGATAGGGATCAAGGAAAAGAGGAACCACAAAATTTGCATGGTAATTAGCAAGCATTAAAACAGGGAGGGAGAAATAAAATGAAACTTTTACGTGCAAATTGGAATAGTATATTTTCGTGAAATAAATTCTTAGATTTGTGATTCCAAGAAATGCAATACTTCTCTGGAGAAACTAATTTTTTGGTTTGTGATTTCATGGAATGCAATACATCTCCCTTGAAAAGATTGGGTTTTTTTTCCACTATCATGAAACCTTGCAAGTGCGAGAGAGGATTTTATACTTGACATTCACATTTTGCCAATTTTCATGTTTAACAAAAAGAGTATACTAACAGAAAAGACTGAAACACAACTCACCACATATTCAAGATCTTGTTCTTAAATTTGAGTAAATTTAGCCCTTCTATGTATTCATTTTACTCTCTTCCTTCCCTACTCACTGTAGGAAAAACCCAACTTAATAAGGGTTGCAATTAAGGTAATCAACAAGGACCGTGTGAATTGCATTGCATGTATGGGTTTTGCCTCTTCTAAATGATAACAAATGATTCAATGCCCAACATGTTCATGCACATGCCAAAATAAAACAAGAAGTAAACATCATGTTACCACTAACTAAATTTTGCATGGATGCATGGTACGTGTTCAACAGGTATGACAAGACCACACATAATACTATAATGGTTGGAGGCTATTCCATGCACCTTTGCATGGCTAATTACAGATCTCTAAATTGGTAAAATGGATTCAAGTGTACACAGTGATCTCAACTTGGGTACAATCAGGCTAACATTGATTGCACAAACATGTAAACCTACTTCAAGCAGAACATGGTGCCCACAGCAACTCCAACAGTGCTTTTTGACAGTTATATAAGTGACCTGCATCAACAACAGTTCACAAACGATACCAAAGCTCTTCAAAGCAGCTTCTGAATAGTCAAACAATCATTCAACCTGATGAAGTCAAAATTGGGAACTTGGGCTGAATGAACAAATTGACTTTTGCAATGCCCAAATATACTGGCCAGGAAAAGGGCCTCCAAGTCTCCAAGTTAGTGACCAGTCCAGGGCTGTGGTTACGAGCTACTTTCATTCACCGTTTGCATCCTCAGCTTCATCAGTTGTGTCTGCTCCAACCTCTTCATAATCTCTTTCCAATGAAGCCAGGTCTTCTCGTGCCTCTGAGAATTCACCTTCCTCCATGCCCTCACCCACATACCAGTGGACAAATGCCCGCTTGCTGTACATCAGGTCAAATTTGTGATTGATACGAGAGAAAACCTCGGCTACAGCTGTGGTGTTACTGATCATGCATACAGCCCGGCGCGCCTTTGCAAGATCACCGCCAGGCACTACTGTTGGTGGCTGATGATTGATTCCACACTTGAATCCAGTTGGGCACCTGCAATTTCACAAGAGAATTAAATGCAATAGCTCCATGCTATCGACATCAGTCAACTCCAAAAGAAATCTTTCAATGTATCTTACCAATGTTACTGACATACAAGAACTGGCTATGGAAAGGAACTAGGAAGGTCATCACAACTCTTCTATATGTTCTGGAGAATGACCAGTAAACAATTTACCAGTCAACGAATTGCACAGCACGTCGACTCTTAATGGTTGCTACAGCTGCTTGGACATCCTTAGGAGTGAGATCACCCCGAAACATCATGCAACAAGCCATGTATTTGCCATGGCGTGGGTCACACTTGGCCATCATGGACGCTGGATCAAAAACACTGCTTGTGATTTCCGCAACAGAGAGGTTCTCATGGTAGGCTTTCTCAGCAGAGATAACAGGGGCATACGAGGACAGCATGAAATGTATTCTTGGATAAGGAACAAGGTTTGTTTGAAACTCTGTTATGTCAACATTCAGGGCACCACTGAACCTCAGTGATGCAGTCAAGGATGAAATAACTTGGGATACAAGACGATTCAGATTGGTGTATGTTGGCCTGTCAATGTCAAGTGACTTCTTGCAGATATCATAGATGGCTTCATTATCTAGGAGCACAGAAACATCCGTATGCTCAATGAGGGAGTGAGTCGAGAGCACACTATTGTAAGGTTCTACCACAGCTGTTGACACCTGCCAACACATACCAAAAAAATCCATAGCTGAGAAATTTTCAAGCTGAAAACAGTATGTGGAACACTTGGCCACTTACTTCACTGCCAGAATACACTGGAGCCTATATGATGAAACAGAAGACTCGCCTTGCATCAATAACAGACAATAGACATACCTGTGGGGAAGGATAGATAGTGAAGCCTAATTTGGACTTCTTCCCATAATCAACTGACAACCTTTCGAGCAGCAGGGCACCCAAACCAGAACCTGTTCCACCTCCCACAGCATTGAAGACCAGAAATCCTTGCAAGCCTGAGCAATTGTCTGCCAGTTTTCTAATCCGGTCAAGACAGGATTCCACAACATCTCTTCCAACTGCAAAACCACACCAACAGATATTGTTAGCCTTTCATGCACCTACTAGGTGGGTGAGACAGACCAGTCACAACAATGCCAGGAAAATGACAGACTTTTGAATTCCAGCCTTCAGCACTACAAATGATGGCAATTCTGTCTTCTTAGCTAACTGTTGATGGCAAGAAGGCCACCACAGCAAAAGAACAGAACAAAAAGAGATTGGACCATCCACTTCTGAGCAAAATCATGACACATTTATAACTGCCCCTAAAGATTGCCTTGTGCCATATAACCATAAGTGCAACAAAGAACATCACCTGTGTAGTGCCCCCGGGCAAAGTTGTTAGCAGCATCCTCCTTGCCAGAAAGCAATTGCTCTGGATGGAAAAGTTGACGGTAGGTGCCAGTTCGAACCTCATCAATAACAGTGGGCTCCAAATCTACAAGCAATGCCCGAGGTACATGCTTCCCAGCTCCTGTCTCACTGAAAAATGTGCTGAAAGACTCCATTTCCACACTTCCTTCACCCCTGCAGCCATGAATTCAGGCATTTCATTAAAAAAAAATTCCAAACTGAGAAAAAGGATGACCTAAAACTGTGTTGGGATGCAGGAAAGCCAATGTATGTCTTTGCTCATGCCAATTAAATCAGGCATGGTGCTTCTGTTCTCTTTGAAAACCTTGATGATTTTCTGTTATGAGAAGCTTCATGATACAAATCTACTATATCACTTAACACATGGATCTCCATAAAAGCTGTCATCCAACACAAAGAAGCAAAAAGTGACCTACTCTTCCGAGTTGCATCACAATATTCAATTTCCGTGTAGAGGAAGCTCGTTTGTAGAATGGAGTTCTACAAGCAAGCGCTCACACAGATCCTGAAAACAATCACTACCAGGGCGCATTTCACACTTCACGGCAAGCCACGAAAAAACACATATAACAGCCTCTAAAGCTCCTTTTAGGAATGCCCTTCAGTAAATTGAATAAGAATTGGATCTTGACACAAACAGAACGCGGGGGAACTGAGCAAGTGCTCACAGCAGATATAAGTTCCATGACGCTAAAAGAAACAATCCAGCTATGACAAGAAGCCAGTTCCCTTAACGCGATGAAATCGCCTGCTGACATCAAAGAGAAACACCTTGATATCCTCATCCTTACGAACTTTGTTTGTAAGCAAAAGCATGGAGGAACAATCTGAATTATATTCTCCATGGTACAGCTTGCACCCGCCCATCTGGCCATCGGCGGGTTCGAAGCTTTAAGGGCCGTTCCTGGATTTTCAGGAACCAGATTTTGATCCTCCCGCCCGGAAGAACTTTCAAGAGGTGTGAGCAGCGTTGATGTCAACGCCGATCGGATCTCTATTTTGTTGGAGGAAGCGGTCTAGAGTCTTATCACGCTTTCTATCGTACACACAGCTTCTTACGTTCGTTGTGAGACAAACTGAGACCTAAACGGAACAACTGCATCTACATGCTCGTAACAAATCTGGAATTTCTCGACCAAAGGAAAAGGGAGAAAGACCGCCACAAGAAGATTAGGCAAATAAGTAACGAGCGGTTGAAGCTTTTGCAACTTCTCCTCAGTGACGAAGACATCCTGAATCGACAGACAGAGAGGGACACTTCCAAACACGACAATAACAGCACATGATAAAAAATCATGAGCAGCTATATTTCCTGTCCCCTGCGTTCCTAGACCAAAGACCTGTAGAAACGCCGTCACGCATGATAGATATGAATCCCAGCTTGCAAAACGACTTATAGGTTGGCACTAGGCTACTTGTCGCAGACACATAGATAATGTCTTGAATTTTTTTTGTAAGAGAGGAAAACAACAGCGAACAATATGGGGGGATGCAGGAGTCGTTAGAAGAGTACGTGATGAGATTGCCATCGGGCTGAATGCCATGTTCTAGACAGAAGAGCTCCCAGCATGCATTACCGAGTTGGATTCCCGCTTGTCCAACGTGAACACAGATTATTTCTCTCATTCCTGTTCTTCTTCCTAGAGCGACAGAGCAAAACAAAACAAAAAGAAACCAAAAAAACTCCGAAACAAATCAGCCTCGATTTCGCAAACACGCTGCAGAGATCCGATGAGGAGTACTAGTACGAGAGATCGAAGAACGCGATGGCGGCGAAGAAGCTCGTGCGTCGATTCCGGCAGTGTTTCGTTTGTTCGTTTGTTTTCAGAACACTAGCGTTCTTCAGCCGCTGCTGCGTCGTCGTGTCTCTCATCTGTTTTTACCATTCTTACTTTTACCCCCAACCCAATAGTCCCGTTTGCGCTAAAAAGATACCATTGGAGGGGTAAAACCGAGTTCACCTAGGGCCTAGTCACTAAGACTGGCGACTGTCGGTCACCTTCTTTGGCACCTTCTTTATCTTTATTTTTATAAGACACTTATAAAAACAATTATAACCCCCCTTTTTTGTTTCTAGTTCATTTGGACCCTTTTTTTTCTCAAAGAAAACTTGACTGGGTCCAGTGTCTTTTTTCTTTTTTTTTGAAATTTGTGAAGTAGGAGAGTAAGTTGGCCACCATGCCCAAGAGGACTTAAGGTGAAAGGGGGAAATAGAAAACTTTAGGATTCCTCTTATAATTTTGATGACTTGTTGAAAGGTATTCTCACCAAGTTGTGAAGATTCACCCAAAAAAAACCATTGGATTGAGTATAATATTTACTTGTTCCCTTGTTGGTAAATTATCTGTTTTTTTGGCCTTGCCTACCAAGGCAAGGATATTGTGTTTAAATTCATTGTAGAGTATAGTAGCTTAAGGGATTTTGACCCCTAGGTAATAATAGGTCTATTTTTATATCAGGATTTTTTGAAAGATTATATTTTGGCTTGTGTTCAAACTTGAGATTAGTTCTAAAGTTATAATATCTTGGAGGATTTTGGTTTCTTTGATAGGAGTTTTTGAAGATTATATTTTTGCATGGTGAAATATTCGAGTTTCCATAATTCTTCTTTTGCCTTAACATGCTTTTTAATGTAAAGGGCAAGGCCACAGCACAACACATCCCTTGTTCATTCTTATTTTTCGACCAAGTTCCATGGGACTAACTCTTAAGCCCAAGTGACTCCACACCTGCCAATGCACCAATTGAGAAAAACCCATAATGGGTTTCATTCATGGATGAAACCCATTCTGCCTATAAATGTTTTTCTCAGCTCTACCTGCGTATTCCTCTTACCTCTACTTTCCATCCCCTTTATTGTCATCACCCAAACTTTGACCCACCATCCCTGAAGCTCCAACATGGCTTAACACCTTTACAACTTTTCTTCTTCCATTTCCCCTCTTTTTTAATTTTGAATTTGTTTTTGTTGGTTTGCAAATAAGAAGAACAAGCACCAACTAGAAAAGTAGAAGCCTTAGGAAAAGGAACAGTAGCTAGAACAGTACCCCACTCCCCTTTCTTTTCCCTTTTTTTATATTGATGTTTCTGGTTGTGGAGAAAAAACAGATAAAGAAGATGAAATGATGAAACCCGGTAAACTTCATTAAACAAAGTACCCAACAAAGGGGGAAAGGATGAACAAAGACAAAGGACCCAAGTTCAAACTAGAAGTGCAAAGATTCAAAGCAGGTCACAAATGGGCAAAGGAACAAATTATGTTCCAGAGCTTTAACCAGTTGCAGGAAGCATATAAGAGAGAAAGGGAAGAAAACCTAAAAGTGTAGTAACCTTAGGAAAACCCTCACATGTAAGGATGACACGTTCCAAAATAAAAATGGCTTACATTTTTGCAGGGCTACTAACATTCTTTGCCTATAGAAGGCATGTAGAACTAACAAAGGAGGGTTATTGGTGCCATTTGTTAATCATATCATATGTTAGCACATTGATGAAAAAAGTTGTTTGTTTGTTTGTTAGTGTAAGCACCCAAAAATCTCAATGGCAAGAGGAAAAAATGTATTTGTCCAATGCCAATTGTGATAAAAAAAATTTCTTCGCCTGAATCACCACCTCACAAGATGAAACAACTTGAAAGACCAAATTTATTCAGGTGGGATTGGTGATGATCACATTTGTCAAAATGCTAATGTCAACAATTGATAACATGATGTTAACTCGTCAATGAAAAGACTTAATGAAAGGGGATGGAAGGACATGGGTTGGTTCATGCAAAACATGAAACTTTGCATTTTTTTCAATGAAAGCCAAAGCATTTCAAATTGCATCATGGGATGCAGTCCATTCCCCACCATGGTAGCAATGAAAAAAATGGATCCCTACCTCAAAGGGATATTTAGTGTAAAGTTTAGGATCTATGTGGGTCAAATGATCATTTTAAAAACGTATCAAATAATTGTCCAACTTATTTTTTATCATTTTATTATTATTTAATTCTGTAATATATACATATTAAAACCACCTTATATTAATTATAATTCATTATCTCAAATTATTACATATCTTATATTATAATGATATTAATTATTTGAATAAAATATAACCTATTTTTAAACTAATTAATTGATAATTTTTACCCAACAACCAATATATTATATGTTATACTTTTAATCATGTATTCCATTTTATTTTTTATTAGTGTCCTTGAATCCCTGCAAGATTTAAAGGTTAGCGACAAATACAATGAGTCTACCCTAAGAGCTAACAAATGAGAGAACCCATTTAGTGTGTAATATAAAAGAAAAACATTAAAAGGTAGGCAAAAAGATGAAATGATTAAACAAGTAAAACTCAAGCACCTTCCCTTGGGCACACACAAGATTTCAAACGTGCATAATGTGAATAAAAAATCATGTTAGAGATGATATTGGAGAAAGAATGGGTGTGCCATTCACTTGAAATATTTTCATGAAGTCAATCTAATCCCCCTTTCAACAAATTGCATGAAAAAAGGAACACATGTCAATACATCTAGGGAAAGAGCTCCTCCATCAACTTCAAATGGGCTTGGAAAGGGAGTGGGTTGAAATTGCTAGCACCTATTGCTTCCAATAAGAACTAGTGATGATCTAATAGGGATCTAGCAACGATGATAGGTGTAATAAATGTTCAATTCACTAGACAACCCATTGGCACAATGAGTTCTATGAAAATGATCTCTGATGAAAGATGAAAAGAAAAACTTGTCAATGCATTAATGGGGCGTCAAGGCAATTAAAAAACTTGGAGGAAGATCAAGTTGAAAGAGACAAGCTGATGCCAAAAGACTTGATAAAAAAAAAAACAATGAAATAAATAAAAAAGTTTTTAAACAAAACACCAAAAGAGGATCCGAAAAATAACTTAAACATCCTTTAACCTTAAAAGCACTTATACATGACAAACATCTTCATTTAATGTATCTTGCACAAAAAGAAGCAAACACAAACAGGATGCCCAAAACTTTAATGTCGTCCAACATGTAACAAAAATCACTAAGAAGAGGAAAACTAGAAGCCAAATCAAAAAGTGACCAAGTTAAACATTACGGGAAAAGACCTTGGAGATGAAATAGTTTCTTTTTCCCCTTCCCCTTTTATATATATATATTTCAATTGGTTTGTGAAGAAGAAAGAGACACATAAAGAGAAGTGACTTCTTCATTTTTCTTTTTCTTTTTTTCCTTGTCAAATTGGCTTGCCAAAAAAATAAAAATTGTAGCCATAAAAGAAACTTTCCCTTTTCATTAGTTTTTGGGATTTTTTTTTAGGTTTGAGATGATGAAAAAGAACCATAAACAATTTATTCTTCTTTTCATGCATGTCCTTTTGTGTTTTGAAACTTTTTTTTTGGTTTGGTTTATGAACAAGAATAAGTAACTAATTAAGAAGAAGACCGGTAGCCCTTCCTGTTTTTCTTTTTTTTTGAGGTTTATGAGAAGAAGAATAAGAGGCCCGCTTTACGCTAGGAGTCAAGGCTGAAATAGAAAAAAAACTTTTCAATCTGCACCAAGTACTAATAAATGCTGAACTTTATGGCCTTGTATTGGCCCCAAGGCTGGAAAAAGGATGCCATCAAATTTGAGAGGCCGATTTGCAACCCCTGGGGCCAATGTTTCAGCATTTATTAATATTCTGACATCAATGTTCTAGCATTTATGAGTAACTTGGGGGCCAATTTGCAACTCAAAAATGCTCGAAGTTGGTCCCAAGGTTTTTTTGGCCCTGACTCCTAGTGTGAAACGGGCCGAAGAAGAAGAAACAACATTTCTTCCCCTTTTCTTTTTCTTGATTTTTTAGTTGGTTTGTAAGTAAAAAAAGCGGTTGTAAAAGAAGCAGAAAGGTACCCCCATACCCCTTTTTTTTTTTGGTTTATGAAGAAGGAAAAACATACCCTTTGTTTTTTCTTTGACTTTTTTTATTTGGTTTATGATGATGGAGAAATAACAAAAGAAAAAAGAATAAGAAGAAAATTTTTTCCCTTCTCTTTCTCATTTCCTTTATTTTTTTTCTTTTTTCTTTTGTTGGTTTGTGAAAAGAGGATAGAGATGAACATAAACAAAACCAGAAAACTAAATTAAAAAAATAAACGAAAAGCAAGGGGAAAAAAAAATTAAATTAAATCTTCTAATTTTTGAATATTTTTGGTTGCTTGTATGAATCCTCCTTTGTGTATTTTTATGCAGGAGTGACAGGGTAGCATAGATGCAAAAGCTCAAGAGGTTGAAAGGTATTGCATGCATTGTCCAAAAACCCAGCGGACATTTTATGGCTCCCATGTGATTATTGCAAGATTGACTCAAAAAACCAATGTGTATTGTTGCCCCCACATTGAGATATGGTAACCTAAACCCCAAAAAACCAAAGCATGTTTTGCTATTCACATGTAGGTGTTGCAAGGTCAGCCATGTTGCATATGTGGTTTTTTGAGGTTTAGGTTGCAATATTTGCATGTGAGACAACAATACACATTGGATTTTTGGGGTATACCTTGCAATACCTACATGGGAACCATAAAATGTCCATTAGATTTTCAGATGGTTCATGCAATTCACACATGTGAGGCACACAATATGCATCTACAGTGTTGGGGGAAAAGACAAGAAGGAAAATAAAAAGAAAAAATTATTGAGAAGTAGAAATAGAAAAAAATCAATTAAAAGAAGAAGAAAAATCATTTTTTAAAAAATAATTAAAATAAAATAAAATTACATAAGCCATTCAAACCCTTGCATCCAATACCTACATGCAGGGTACATCTGAAAATTAACTAAGGGTACCTCACATTTAAATAGAAGGTTGATTGCAATATCCCCATTTTGACTACAAACTCTAATCAACAATGTCCAAATGTCTAAAGCAACGAATACCCACAGATGGAACATTGCCATGCCTATAATACTTACATGTTGGGTTGATTAAGTCCACAATGCATTTGAACCATTGGAAATTTTCTTCCAAAATTCAACCTAAGGTTAATTTTAATTAATAGTGAAAAATACAAAACATCATAAATGTTTGTTGTCTCCCTAATCCTAAATCTACTTTCTATTACTTAATTAAATTAGATATATCATTAAATTTTTAAACCTATTGCTGAATTAAATTAAGTACATCATGTAAAATGGAGGCGAAAGATTGAAACCAATGGAACCAAATGCAATTACAATACTCGAATTCAAGGCTAGCGCAATATCCTCATCTGAGGATCATATACAAAATAAAATAGTTGTCAACAAGTTTTTTGCAATTATACTTACATTTGTTGCAATATTTTCATTGGTCAATATTGGTGTCATGTAATTGCTAACTAGGTAAGGGAGTAGGTTGTGACTTGTTCTTTTGCATTTTTCAACTTTTTCATCAACCCAGGTGCGTGATAACAATACTACCTTACCCTAAGGTCAGTTTCGTCATTAAACAATCGTCAAAATAGTAATGAAAATTTGTGGAAATATGAAGTTAACTAAGATTGGGAAAAATAAAAAAAATTATCATAATTATCATAGGCTACACTCTGAATAATTTCACTACTCATATCACAATATTATAGTAGATCATGAAAAAAAATCAAAATCAAAATTAAGAATTCATTTTTTTGAAAAAAACCAATTGGTTTTGCCAATGTGGGAGCTGACCCTAGGTTAGGGTATGTGGTTCTGTTTCCCAATCCCCTGGGCCCCCTGGGTACCTGAAAAAGTAATAAATATAAAAATTGGCTGTACTTAACTTGAGCCTCGCTTAGGAAATTGTGATTTTTTACAATTTTTTGATTTGGAAAAAGTAGCAAACTCTTTCAAGAAAAATGAATTTTATGCTTTAAAAAACAGCTTTTTCCAAGCTTTTCTGAAGAACAATTTCAAGAAATGGCAAAATTTTGCAACAAAAAAATCAGATGATCATTTTGTAATATGAGTTTAGGGTTTATGTAGGAGTGACAGGGTACAAGTGGTAATCACAACCAATTCAATCAATTTGTACATAGTTATTAGGGTTTCAATTCCCACCAAAATGGTATGGAGTAACAAGTGTTGATGATGAAACCCTGCCAATCACAAATAAACCAAAGCATCAAAAGAAGGGGGGAATACAAGGAACAAAATGGAATCACCCACGTCAAAGAAGACAAAAAAAAAAACCACCTAAGAGGGTGAACCACAAGGGGAACATCAAGTTCCCAAACCCACTCCTGTCGTGAGAAGCATATAAAAAAAGGAAAGGGGAGGACCTTTCATAAACAAGTACATTTATGAATGTTTTCATGAATAAGTTCAGCTTTGATGTGGCCTGTTTCACCAAAAATATTTATTGGCATTTATTTGTATGGCACTTTTAGGCACTTGTTGTGTTTGCCAGCTACACCAAAATAAAGGACATTAAAGGTCATGTGTAATGGAAAGCTCCAAGGAAGGGAGAGGAGGTAGGGGGGCCGGGGTGGGTGTTACCAAAATTGTTGTCCAGCCCCACATTTTGGGAATGTCACCCAACCCCGGGCTTTAACCCATCATAAGGCTTTTGGTTAGGTTACCATGAACCTAAACATAAGTAGATCTCAAGACAAACAAGGGGGAGGAGAGCTCTTAGTTCTTTGGCCTACTCCTTAAGAGTAGAAAAGGGCTTTTTACCCCCAATCTCAAGTAGTGATAAGTGTAATATCCCTGCTATTTTCTAAGAGGGATATTCATAAATGTAAGGTGACCTCCAAATACACTAGGACATTAGTATATATTAGGAGTGCTTTGTGAGTTACATATAGAAACAATTTGTTTCCTTGCACTAGATTTGCAATCTTTTCACTAAAAGATTGAAAGGGTGTGAATGAAATTTCATGTGTTTTCCAAATTAGAACTGAAGATCCAAATTTTTTAATCCAAATAAGTTAGCAAAAATCACCATATGACTCTCTCTTCCTGTCTCTTCTCTCTCTTTCCCACCCATTTCTTTTTCTTGTAAAGCAACTTAGCATATTTACAGCACAAGGATGACGAGGATGTGTGGAAGAAGTTGAGGCTGGTGAGTGAGTGAGTGAGTATTGAAAATTTCTTCACCTTGGTGGCAAATTGCAATGATTGTGCAGCCATGTGAGCTTCGGTGGAGGTTCTGTCTAGTTTGGGGATGATAGGGTCCACTCTGCAGCTGTGTTGTGTCCCTAATGAACCCCAACCTCCCCCAGTCCAGCCAAAAACCCATCCTCTCCAGCTGTGTATTTGTAAACTCCCTTCAATAAGTTGAGGCTGGTGACTGAGGCTTGGAATGGCTTGGAATGGTTTACCTTAGTTGCAATGAGTGTCAGCCTCATCTAAGCTCCAGTGGTGATCTTTTAGTTACAATGAGTGTCAGTCCATCTAAGCTCCAGTGGTGATCTTTTCTAGTTTTGGTAGAGGGCTGGCATCAGGTCCACTCAATGACTTTGTCCCTGATAAAACCCGACCACTCCAGCATTGCAATGACATGGACAGATAGACTGGGAATGGATCTTTGGAACAAATGATCACCAACTGTCTTCTGACTTCATACTACCCAACAATCTACTTTTCCAATTTCTAGAACACAGTATAGGGACCCTGGGTAGTTACTCTTATGGATTGTTCTGCAAAGAAGAATGCATCAGTGTATCTGTTGCAGAAACAAAAAGCTTTGCTATCAAGGCAAGGCAAATGGAAAATAAAAAACTAAATTAGCAACTTTGAAGACAACCGAGCTGAAAGGAATTTAGCAGCTCTGTACCTTTCAATAGTGAATTTGAAACTTGTATACCTGTCTTTCAGCTCAAGTTAGGGTGCCAATCTGTTAATCTTTTCATCTCTGGTAAATCAACTGTTAGGGGCTCGGTTGGTTTGTCCTCATAGGGAGTTACCACAATGATTCTCAAGGCAACCCAATTAATTTCTGAGTGAATCAAATACTGAAAAGAAATCATGTCCAAGTTCAACCACATGCACCCTTCCAAATCAGTTTGGGACATCACTAATTATGTATAGCAAATGTCTGGGACAGATGACTGAGCACTTAGTTTTCACAGGTGGAGGCCAAGTCAAGCAACCACACCATCTTCAACATAAGCATGCACTCAAAACATATGATTAAGACATGGGAGTCCTATTACCAGGCCAGATGGAAATGATCTTGCACCACAAACACAGATCAGAGGACATTCAAATGAGATGTGAGCTGTTGTGCCAGCCACAAGGGCAAACAGAAGAAGAGCGTAGTCAGAAAGAACTGAGTGAGCTTGGGATTGAGGAATATCTGATTCTCAACCTCATGTTCAGGATCATTAAAGGCTCCCAAGTGTTTGAAGTGAGCCGTGAATGCTATAACAATGACTACCCTGTCAATCACATAAGGTTTGAGATTCCAGCTGGGAGCTCAAGAATGAGGATGATGGCATACACTTCACAAAGTTCAGGTAGCTGATTCTCTGGTTTCCAGACTCCACAGATACTACAGTTTCAAGTTTCTCATGTCAGTGCACAAGCCAGAGATTCCTTCACCACAGTTGAAGAAAAGTTTCGTTCTACTCTTCCTTCAATATTGATGTGTTCTTATCAGATTGTTGTCCTCTTGATTCTAGATTTAAAGAGACTTAAGCAGACTTCTGTATGAAACTTAGAAAAGCAATTGCAGAATGGCGTATGAAAATTTGGCACAGTGTCTAGCCCATGTTCAAAGTTCCTTTGGAAACTTGTTCATAACAAATCAAAAATAGACAGGGATGAAGAGCTCAAAGTGTTGTCATGCACTTCAACTAATGTCATGAAGTCAACAATACCTCTTGCTAGCAAAGTAATGTTAGTCAAGTCTTATGTTTAAAGAGGCTACTTGAAGCTTGGAATCTGGCACCTATTCTGCAACACTCATCTGCTTGAACGATCTCTTTACATCTGAATGGATTTCACTCATGTGAAGATGTTGCTGGTCATCTACTGTGAAGGTGCTCACCTTAATCCTTGGGTGCACCCTGCCTGTTTCTTTGCTTTCATCTCCAACTGTAGCAATGATGTCCCAAAACCCAGCACCAAGATAGGTATCAATAGTAACATACACCACAGCATTTCAAGGGTCCAAAAACGTTTTTTTTGCAATGTATCCTCACATCTCCAAATCATTATGAACTCCACAAGTACCAAGCAAGGCCCTCCGAACAGAAGCATCAGGACATCATCTTGATCAAATTCATTGCATGCACATAGCCAGCCCAGTCAAGGAGGTCAACCATGCAGGTGTAGTGCTCCAGTGTTGCAGAAATTCTGTAAACTGAACTTGTGGATTCAAAGTAGTGCAGGCCTTCATGCACTAGGCCTGCATCACTACAAGCCAACAGAAGAGACATGAATGTGATGTCAGTTTTCTGTATACCTTCTTCACACATCCATCCAAAATGTCCAAGAGCATCCTTAGCATGCCCATGCATTGCACAGCCACCAAGCATAGCAGCAAACCACATGTTGTGAAGGCATCCTATTGAACAATCTCTGCAGATCCGCAATGCTCCCACATTTAGAATACATATCAAGTAGGCTAGTGATCACAAAGACATCAGATGGCTAACCCCTTTGAATAATCTGTTCCCCAAAATGCCTGGCCTCTAAGTGCTGCTACATGGCACATGCATTCAGGACTGCCACAAATATGGCAGGGTCTGGCTCCACCCCTTCCCTTTGCATTTGTTGAGACCATGCTGCTGCCTTTTGTCCTTGCACACATTTCACATGTGCCTGAATCATAGCACTCCAGGCAACCATATTCCCTTTGGGCATCCTCTTGAACACTTTCTCTGCATCTTCAACATTCCCACATTTGGTGTACATGTCAATGAGGCTACTACCCATGTAAACATCAGAATGGCTTTATCTGTTCATGAATATGCTTTCCATTTCAAGTACCACAGCACTGCCACACACATTCAGGAACTCGATGAAAGTGACACCTTCGGGCTGCACCCCTTCCTGTTGCATTTGTCGAGACAATGCTAATGCCTTCTGCCCTTGCCCACATTTCAAATATCCAAAAAGCACCACATTCAACAAGATGACATCAAATGTGAACATATTTTCAAACAGATTCTGGGCATCACCTATGCTCCCACATTTCAGATACATGTCAATCAGGGTAATAGCAACAGAAACATCAGACTTACAACCGCTCTGAATGATCTGTATATGAACACATTCACCCTCTTCAATTCCTGCTACACTAGTGCATGCTTTCAAGATCCCAACAAAAGTGACAGGGTCTGGCTTGATCCCTTCTGGTTGCATTTGTTAATCCAAATTTGCTAATGCCTCTTGCCATTGCCCACATTTTGCATGCCCAAGAATCATGATATTCGATGAGACCACATCACATGTGCACATCTAGTTGAAAACCATCCAAGCATCATCTATGCTCCCACATTTAGCCTGCATGTCAATAAGACTATTGCCTACAAACAAATTTGACTCAAACCACTTCAAAAAATCCAATTGTGGGTACACCAACCCTCTTTAAGTGCCACTATACTAGCACATGCATTCAGCACCACCACAAAGGTAACAGGATCTGGCTGCACACATTCAAGTTGAATTTGTTGATAGAGTTCAGATGCCTCCTTCTGTTGCCCACATTTCACATGTCCCATGATTGTAGCACTCCAAGAGACCACAATAAGTTAGCACATCCTATTAAAGACTCTTGGTGCATTGCATCCCCAATGCTTCCACATTGGCATACATGTCAACTAAACTATTACTCACAAAGACATCCAATTCACACCCATTTTGGATAATCTGCTAGTGGACATGCCTTCGTTTTTCAAGTGTTAGTAAACTTGCACATGCCTTGAGCACTTGAACCAAGGTGAAACCATTTGGAAACAATGCCCTCTTGATGTGAAGTACATACAATTTGCATTTTAACTAAATTCATGCAGTTTATCATAATGTAATTTTACATAAAATTATGTGATTTTTGTGTATTATACATGACCATTCACCTATGCTATTCAAAAATATTTTTTCATATGTCTAAATATTAAAAATATTGAATACATATAAATATTGTTCATATTAATCAAAACATGAAATTCATGTAAGTTTTGTATATATTTATGAAAATCGGATTTCACACAAAATTTATATGAACCTATGAAGCTTGATAAGTTTGTAATGCAAGATCCCATCATGACAAAGGTAGGTAGCATTTTTACCATTTTTTTATGTCATTTTTAAAAATATCAACTTTGTTTATTCTCTCCATGCTCATTTTATTTTTCTTTCATGATGGTCTTGACTTTTTTCCATGCTCGTTATGCTTTTCCTTTGTGATGGTCTTGGTTTCTTTCAATGTGTCATTCATGTTTTTTTTCTTTTTTTTTGGTTCTTTTGCAACTTCATTAGCAATCCATCCCTTTCAATGTTCATTTGCAACTCTATAAAAGCCTTTCATTTTTTCTTTGCGTTCATACAATTCCATCACAAGTGGTTTTTCCTTCTTGATTTTCTTCTGCAACTCCATCGCCAACATTTTTTTAGTTGTGTTTACATTTATGTTTTGCTTGTTGTTATTCCTTTGCAATTTTATCTTGTTATCTTTATATTCTTTTCATTTTTTCTTTTATGTTTTCCAATTTGTGAGGTTCATATTGTGTCCTTCCAAGGTTATATCAAGTCCAATAGCAATTTTATGCTATAGATGTATTTTACATAAAGAATCAATGCAACTCAATGGAAAGAATTTATATTACAAAACTAACTTTCCAATAATCTCCTTTCTTGCATGTCTTCACCTACTACATCCTTGCCCCACTGTTTTTTGAAGTTTGTTCTACTTTACACATTTTCTTTTTTAGGGGCTAGTTCAAAGTTCACCACTTTCCCTATTGGATACCAAAGAATGTTGGACAAGTTCACAATGTTATTGAAGATTGGTCTTTTTTTAAGGGCATTTTGCCCTATCTTTGCCAACATTATATTGCCAAGAAATTGCATTGATGGGTTCTTGCCATGGGAGGCATTTGCAAGGTTTCCATATATGATGATTGTATTCAAAGTTCTATTTTGCAAAGATATTTGTTTTCTTGGGAATGTTTTTTCTTATAAACACACAACATATTAAGCTCAATACATAAAACAAATGCATCATAAATCCCAATGCTCACGAGGCCTGAAAGCTTGGTTAACAAGCCAATTCCAATATAATATTAAACAATGTTACACATACAACATGCCGTACTCCTTGTTGTCACTCACATAAAAATGTGATTCCTTAATTAACTTGGGTGAAACATGGGTTTCATTATAATTAAAGTTAGTCCTATATGTAATGTGGACTAATATTGTAACTTAGAATTAAGGCTAGTGCATTGATTGGATTCATTTTCAATTTGAAAGCTATAATTTTCAACAAAATCAATGTGAAATAATATCTTTAAGTGGATCTAACATGGCCAAAATACATTGAGTATATTGCCAACAAATTACAAAATTGTGTCTAATAAAGTTTTGTGGTTTAGGTTTCAAGTACATGAAGAATTCCATTGTACAAGTTTCCTTGAAAAATTGTTTGATTCATTTCATTGTTATCCATCATTTGTCTATCCAATGATGTGACATTATGTATTCTACATTATTAACCACTTCATTAGGAAATAAAGGCAATTATAGTTTGACCCCATAATTTTGACACTCATCCAACAAGCATTCATGCTTATGTCATTCTTAAACCTTTGATTTCTAACATACACAATCCTACCATAATTGGATAATACCTTTGTAAACTTTTCCATGAATTGAACAAATGCCATTTGTTCTCTCACCAAAAGCAAAACAAACATATGGCATTGACGCCTTAATTTTGCATGTATCCCCTTCTTTGGATCTCTCATATTATTTAGACCACCTTTCAACAAATTGAGTTCCACATGATATGTACAACAATATATAATATGATCTTTGAAAGATTTCACAAAATAAGGTTTCAAATTTTAGAAGGCTTGTCGTTTAACTTTGCATTCAAGGTGGATTGCTTGAACTTTTAATAAGAATGTAGTTTGTAACCAAAAACGCATAATTAGTACATGACCCATTTAACAACAAAAAAAATAACAAACTACATAAAATACCTTTGATAATGATTATGGAATGTTGATGTTGAAGTCGTAAGAGCACAATGTCATATGTTCAAACATGTAATTGAACACCAAAAAAATTAATTAATTACATAAACTACTAATTTTCATCATAATACTTCCAAGTGAACAATAACATGTCCAAATTTCAGAGATTGTAAATAATATGATGTGTGTAAATCAATAGGAAGGTAATTAGACACATATAAATTTACAATGCAAACTATTTGTATATGCCTGCAACTTGTAAGCACAAGAACATAAATTTGAATGAATTCAACATATATATTTATTTCCAAATCATTATTAAGTCTATTATTAAAAGTCCTAGGGTGTACAAACATTTGGGAAACTTTGTAGATATCCTATTTTGAAAATGATGTGAATGGAACACATAATACATCCAAGTGAATAACAACATAAAACCTATTCAATTGGACAATAAAAAAAACCTTATTTAATCATTGGTATTGATTAGACATTTATAATATTTCCATATGCAAATTATTCTTTCAAGTATGCAAAAACACTTAAAACGTTAAATTTAGAATACTATTGTTCAAATAATATTTTCAAACCATTAGGATGCATTACAAGCATTAGGGTGTAAACATTATATATATTTCATATTTGTAATGAAACCATTCAATATTACATTTTTTCAATAAACTAACATTGAAGGAAAAATCTTCAATCTATGTAAGTTTTAGTTCCTTACACAATAGTTAGGTTTATAAGCTAGGATTGGAACAAAAAGAAAATCCATTCTTACATGTTTCAAGCAACATATGTTTTTCATACACCTTACAAGCAATTCATTTCTTTGTGACATCACTCTTATTTGGAGAAACCATTGTCTTGTTCTTCCACCGATCCACAACACAAAAAACAATTGTTTCATCAAGGACATCAAATCATCATCAAGTTGGGTTAAAAGTGCCCATTGTGATAAACTAGAAACTTTTAAATCCCATTGTCTCTACATTGCATGGGTGATGTTCATGGGATTTGTGTTAAGGATTTTTCCTAGTGTCCTAATTCGAACAACATCTTTGCTCACAAAAAGCATTCAATATATTACCCTTGTAAGGTAGCTTTTCTTTGGATTGCACCCCTTTCACTATCTATTACTCAACTTTCAAACCCTAGATAAGGGCATATTGAACCTTTGCTTTAATGATAGCAAGATAATAATGTGAGTTATGGGGCCTACGCTTATCATTCCCTATCAACTTTTCCATCAATATCATTTTATTAAATTTAGATGGAAAAGTCCAAAGCTCAATATTAATGAATTTGGTAATTCAATTCACTGAAATACATACCTTCTTGATATCGAGCGTATCATCTTTTGGTGTTGGAACCATTGGATCTATTACAACCCTCACTTGATCCATAACCCTTTGGTCATAATGTTTATTTATTGATCCCAAGAATTTCCCATCAAGCTGAATTGTAAACACCTTAAATTGCAAGTACATTGGAATATTGTCACGAAAGCTAACCCAAATATTAGCACAACAATGGGATTGATTCACCAAAAAAATCAAAATATGATTGGCAACAAGATTTGGTAGAAACACATCCTACATTTTCTATGGGAGATAACATAGTTTCAAATAGGGCTCATGTTGTTACGTAGTTCAAAATCTTGTAGCATCATGAAGGAAATGAATAAAGGAATCGAGGTGAGTTTGGAGTCATCAATTCAAAGGATTTTGTGAAGTTAATGACATTTTAAAGCAATTCAATGTGTTTAACACTATAGAACATGATTATGTATGAAGTGCAAAAATTAGACTTCGATTAAAAATGCTTGGTCTATGTTCATGCATGTAAGACTTTTTAACTTTTTGGGGGGAAACATGTTATGATTTGTTTTGTCCAAAATCATACCCTCACCTTAACCCTCAATAACATTACATCACATGAAACATGTACAATATTACACTAGATGTAAATAATTTTAAAATATTTGTTGTCCAGCCTATGCCTGCATACCACTAGAATTACACCATAAACTAGATTTAAAATCAACTATATATGTTTTCCTTGGTTATGGGGAAATTGAAGGCTATAGAACACATAGGTTGTTTGACAAGTTAACACAAGAAGTTTTTTTTTTTGGTCAAGATGGCATTTTCAATGAATTAGCCTTAATTTCAAAAGAAGGGGGGAAAAATAATGAACCCACCACCTATCAATGTCACATTGGAGAGCTCAAAAAGGAAGATTTGATGCTTCTGAATAATGAAGGTGAAGAGCCAAATGTGGTCCCTCTTCAATTATCAATTGCTTTAGTGATTATCAATGCCCTAGTAGGAACATCCACAATTCCTACAAGACCCATGTCAATACATGAGGCTCAAAGTTTTTATGCTAAACTTTGGAATTCCCTCCTAAGTTTGGTCTTCATGAAAAAACAAGCAAACCATGTTCAATGTTCAACATAGATTAGGAAACCAAGTCCAAAATATGAAAATGTGCTTAGGTTCATTTATGATTTTTTCACTGAAATAAATGAGCCAAAAATAGTTTTTTTTTTTTTTAAAAATTACCAAATGCTACTGATTGGAAAGATGCATTTGATGATTAATCCGGATCTTTTCTTGAAAAGAAAACTTGGAAATTAGATAACCTACCTTCTAATAAGACAGTAGTTAGTTGTAAATAGATTCTTCAAAAGAAATATAATTTTGAAATTTTGATATTGAAATACAAAGCTCATCTTGTTGTGTGGGGATTTTCACAAGAATTAAGACTTGTGAGTCAAAAGACACTTCAACTTATTTATTGTAGAACTATAGAGATGCTTGCAGATTTCCTCACCAAGTTTTAACTAGACCAAAGCATGAATTTGGTGTGTTCCATTTTGGCCTTCCTCCTTTTGTGGACATTAGTTCTGGATATTAATTCTTAATGAAGCTCAACTTAACGGGTGTAGGAAATACAAAAGGAAACTTTGCTTCATTCATTGAACTGCTTTAAGCCTTAATCCTATTTTCATTTATGTGGAACATACTCTAAGACAGTTGCTAGGACCCTAAGAGTCACCTTTTCATGGCCAAACCCCTTCATACATATATTTGAGAAATCAATGTAAATTTATATTCATTCTTAATAAAAACAACCTTTTTTCTATATTGGATCATTTGTCTTGTTCTTTTCTTAATATTACCACCTTTGCAAAGAATTTCACAATGCTTGAATAATGAAGAGAACCTGGCAAATCCATACAGGGAAAGTATCAGAGAAGGGGACTCCTAGGGCTGTCTTCATGTCCAATTGCCTGCACATCTGCACATCTACATATTCTTGTTCCTCATGACCATTGAACTCTCCTTGGTGGGTTTGAGGCATCCAGTGAATTCAGGACCAATTACAACCTAACATCACAAAGATAGACACAGTACCAGAATATAACCAATTTGCAACTCTTCTATCCAAATTTTCACTCTTGGGCCCACTTTAGATGAGTGTGTACAGGGTTCAATTTCCTAGGAACCAATTTGAACTGATTTGAAGCAAATTGAATCCTTGAGTTGGACTGTACCTTGGTCCCTAGCCTGATTCTTGGTTCTCCAAATCAGAAGCTCTCCTTTTAGCACTGTTTTTTGGGCCAAACCAACCAATTGAGTTTTCCCTCCAAAACAGGTGCCACGTAGGTTCAGCCTCAATTTGCCACTTTTTGGTCTTGGACCCTTGTCTAAAGGCCTTGGGACCAATTTAAAGCTTTCGACCAATAAGATTGGTTGAATTCATTTGTCCCTGGACCTTGGACCCTCATTGAAAGTCGCCCGTAAATTCCACATGGATTTCTTCCAAAGTTTAAATGCAAAGACAACAATTCATCACTAGAATCTGACTGCACCCATCACATGAAACTGATACACCACCAGTTGCTAAGAAAACAAGACCATCCTGTCAGCTCCAAAAATGCCTCTTACTTACTAGTTACCCCTTCACACACAACTCAATCATCTGGAGTTGTCTTTGGTCCTCACATTGTTTTGTTGGCCCTGCCTTGTAAAGCACAAATATTGTGCTGAGAATCATTATAGAGTACAGTCGCTTCAAGGGATTTTGCCCCCTAGAAACTAGGTGAGGTGATTCATCCTAATTTGGTTGAAAAAAAATCATATTCATCTTTTGACAATTTGTTTTCTCTTCCACCTCCTCAAATGTGCATGAGGTGCACCCAGCCCGAAGTGACTTTGTCACCAATCCATAATCCACAATATTAAATATGAAAAATTATTTTTTTCAAAAATAGTTATGCCACCCATCATATGCAAAAATTCGGGTAATTATTTCCAAATGTGACAATGTGATTGAAAATGTTCAAATACACATGTTATGACCAGTCTTTTTTTTTTGGTTTGAAATTTTGCACAAATATGAAAAATAAATATGAAAATGGAATATTTGATCACTTTTTTTGGGGGGGGAGAAAAAAGTAATTAGATTTGCAAAAAATTGAAAATCATGTTGGAACATTTCCCTAATGGTTTTGGTTTGGTAACAATTTTTTTAAATGTTTAGATAGGTTCCTAGAACATGCCATCATTTAATGTGAGATGCCTTTTAGCTTTCTCACAACCTATGTGATGTTAAAAAATGAAAAAAATACATGACAAATTTTCTTTTACAACAACATGATGATGTACATTAAAATAGATTTATTTTGTATTTTTCCTCTAGCTATGACCAATTTATCATACAATATCAATTGTTGATATTAAATTAATGGCAGGGCCATTGTGTATAACACAACTTTTTAAGGGTAAGCACAAGGTGAACATTATCTAACATAATAATACTGTTATATGATGAGTGAAATTATTCAGATTTGTAGCCTGCAATAATTATGATGCTTTTCTTAGCAACTTAGGTGCACAAATTTTTTTTCATAATTTTAAGAAATATTTAATGAAAAAACTGACCTTACGGTAAAGTAATTCAATCTAATTAAAATGGAAAACTTATTGGTGGATCCTCCCTAGGGAGACCACTATTGGAATATTCTAATTGTGATTTTTCCTAATGACTATATATTTACAATATCAAAGTTCAAAAATGCTCTCCAAGACTAATAGTGAACTTGTCTTTTGTGGCACAAAGTTCATTAGTGGTATAATCTCCCGAGTGAACTTTCCAGTGCACACCCATGTCCTTCAATCGCCAAGAAGGATTGTTCTTGATATTTACTGAAAACTGAAAATTGATTGAGAATAAAGTTGAATCTGAAAACTGGGATTTAGTAATATGGGTACTTGTGGGTTGGAATTTGATGAACTCTGAAGCAACCCGCCCAATATATTAAACCCAAAGATGTTGTAATTTACAAATTGCACTGCAAGAGGAGGTTAATAGTTATCTGTTGAATACAAAACTAGAAAAAGAAAAATCAATTTTTATCCCTCCTCTCATTCAATCATCTCCTCCTAGCTGACAAAAATTTGCAAACATGATGATTAATGATCCTAAATTTGCTAAATTTGAGATAAGGCTGAAGCAATGGAACACCAATCTATAAGAGTTTTACTGCCTCTTGTTCTATCCACTTCTTCATCAATGCCCTTTCTATGAAACCAAGTCCAGTTCATTTCTCTCTCTCTCTCTCTTGTCACATTTAGTGGCTGTGGTTTCGATTTGAAGCAATCCAGAGACTCAATGCTGTGCAGTGTATCTCTAACATACCATAGCCACTGTTTTTCTCTTAAAAACCAAATCTGATTTTGATACTTGTTTTTCTACGAGACCCTTTACTCATTACACAGCATTGACTTCTTCTAATCACTACTTCATAGGAAACTTTGATGTAGAGTAGAGATATACTACAGTACATAGTATGACAATTTGTCACTATGGGGTCTAGGTTATCTTCTATGCGTAAACAAGTTCGCTCTTCAGGAAGGGCTACATTTTGTTCTATTCTACATTGAGTTACCAAAGTCAGAGATGTTGTTGGCTCTAGATCAGTTATATTAGAGATTGACTTAGGAAAACACACAAGCATTTCTCAGGCAGTGCAGTGCTAGGTCAGGGTAGAGCTGGCAGGCCTGATAATTTGTAAGAGAAAGTTGCAAGACCCTTAAGAAATTTTATGCATAATTGAGCAGCTGGCTACTTCAGTCAAGTGCCAGGCAACTACAAATAGTTGATATATACAGGCGAGCTTGCTTTACAAAATGACCTCTTTTGAGTGTCCATAGGCTCTCTTAGTTTTGTCAGCAAGTAGCTTTCCTCATTGTCTCGTAGTTATGGCCTAATGCATTTGTGACTAACTTATAGACTCGATCAGGATACACCAATTGCAATGTGATATGCAGGGTCGCAGAACACTGGTGGGGGATGCTCCCACACACAATTATAATTTGGTTGTGTCAACAAGAATTTAATACTTTGTTATTTTTTTGACAATGTAGGAGCCATTGTATTTTCTAAGCATGTGGCCACTTTTAATTGGTTGCTCAAACACTTGTGGCTCAGAGAATAGGAAAGTCAAGTCCATAATTATTCAAGGATGTTGGTGACCCTAGAAAGGGGGAAATGGCCATGTAGAAGTTATTTGGGCTTGCTTTCCCCACACCCCCCGTCCCCCCCCCCTCTCATTAGTTACTAGCAGATTCTATGCATGGTTGCACTCTCCACCAAATGAGTACTCTTATGTTCCCAACTTTCATTAGCCCTAGGTTGTTGAGTTTTGCATTTTGGTTTTATTTAGAGCCCATGCCCTCTCCAAGAGGTTTGGTGGAAACAAATCTTTTTAATTCAGGGGTCTATTAAAATGGAAGTTCAATAGGTAGCACACTAATCTCAAGCATCATCAAGGCCATTCCAGTGGCTAGACTGGTTACAAGTTACACCTCAGTCCCTGTAATTTAGGGATTGTAATAAAGGGATTTTAGGGTTGCAATGTAAATGAAGCCTTTATTGTCACCCTAAAATGGTGGAGACATAGTGTATGGATTCACGTCGCCCCCAATCCTGTCTGAGATTCCCTGCTTTTTGATATCGCCACAATTACCTACCATATGAAAGGGTGCTTAAGATTTTTTACTTTCATATTTTTTATATCGCCATATATGGCTAAATATACTTAAGCATGATTGCCACTTGAGCAATATCACTAGATTGGGAAAAAAAAAAAAAGTCACAGTGATTTTTTTCCCTTATTTTTTGTGAGGAGTCTTGGCTATTAAAGTTATCCGTAAAGTCAGTCGATTAGAGGGCGAGAACGGCCAGTTTCGACAAAATAGGGCATCAAATGCCTAACTGGGAATGAAATTTTACAAAACAAAATAATTGGAACCCAAACTAGTTTTTCCACCAATTTTGGTGGTAAACTGAGTTTCATCCCCTCTTTCCTTTTTCCTAAGCGCCTCCAGTGCTGCAACATATACTTTCACTGCTCCTACGTACACAACTATTATAATTATTCTCGAACCCTGTGCATTAAATTCTGCGTTTCAGCATTTCATACTGAGATTTAATAAAAAAACTTACTTTGCGGCTACCACTGAAAGAGGGGATAAGGGGTGAAAGCAGAAGCAATAGTGGGTGAAAGAGAGGGTGATATTACGGATAACTTTATGGTGTGAAGGACATTTGAGAAAAACTTGGAAGAACATGCTTTCTTCTGTGTAAAATCTGTTCCATCAGCAAAAATTCACTACTTTTGTGAAATCAAAAAAAAATCTGATGGCAAGTAAAATAAGCTGCCAACACGTATCATTTTCTCAAATTTGGAAATAACTTTACTCTAAGTCCTCTGGAAGAATGACAACCTTAATGTACTCATAGTTGACAAGTCTACAAAAATTAGTGAGAGCTTTTGCAGGCCAGTGGGACAATTTCTGAAGGAGGGCCATAGTTCTATCTTCATGTCATTACACAAAGTGCTTACTTTACAACCCTTCTTCCTATGATTCTAATGCCCAACAATAGTTTTGAATATGCAACCTTAACATCTCTTTCAACATGGCATGACTTTCACATTCCTTATGGTCTTGCCCTCATGTATAGGACTTCCCATGACCTTGTCATTATCATTATTTTTTTCTTTCCCTTCTTTTGTGGTGAATTTTCACATTAGTGGCAAAAAATAATGAAATGGAGTATTTTGTTGCTTATTCCCTTGATTTCATGAAAAAAAATTCTATTTTTCAACAATTTTTTAAAATAAAAATCGCCATGTCTAAACACATTTTAAACGCCAGTTAGTCACCACATTCCGATTGTTTGCTATATTTGAAAATGATTTCTGAAAAGTTGTTCCCATCAATGTGCAATAGCAAAGATCTGGGAAAAAATAAAAGAAAAAAGAAAACCAAAGCTCATCATGCCTATGATTATGGATCTAATGCATGTATCTACGGTTGTATTTGGGAAACAAATACTTGCCATGTGTCAAGGTCATATTTGGCAAATAAGTAATTGCCACATGTCCCAAATCAAGCGTGACATAATTTGAGCTTCCCACTAGAATCAATTGCTAACCAATTATCACATGTCCAATGTTTAAGGTTTAAACAATGAAGTCAATCCTATTGCCAATGTTTCACAATGAATGAATAGACAAGAGTTTTGTTCACTATTGCACCTTTGAGACTAGGTTTTTAACTAGTAATCAATTGTCTAAAAGTGAAAAATATAGTGTTCCTGCGTCTAGTCTTGCTATAAGGAGCCACCCAATTCAAGGTCAAAGTGCTTTGTTTTTACAAATAACTCATGTAAGTTTCACATATCATATAATTTCTCCCAAAATGAAATGAAAACATATAATATAATATATTTATCATTGAATGTTTGATGAATAATCTTTCAATCCTTAAATTTTGTTCAAGATTAATCATTGTAACAACATTAATTTGGCATAATATGTTTCCATGTTTAAGGAAATTGATGCTGGAAAAAAAAAATGTTTTTATTGATAGATTTTTCATATAATACCAGAATTTGCCTTTAAAATCATAATTTGATAATTATTCATGTGATTGTCGAAATAGGGTATGATAAACCATATAAGAAAACATAATAACACATTCAATTTTCATGAAAATGCAACCTTGCCATTTCTTACATAACAAAGGACATTTCTTTTTCAACAATTTTTTTAAATTAAATATTTTAAGGGGTCAAAAACATTTTTAAAATACATGAATGTACCATCACATTAATACATAATTTTAATTGTTTTTCAATTATAGGCCCTAATAATTATCAATATATGGGCTTTTATGCATTTTTGAAAATGAAGGGTTTAGTTTCACATAGAACAAAATATGTTTGAAAATTTTAAAAACAAAGTCAACATCTCTTTCCTACTCACTTTGTCATCATTAAAACAATTGAAAATTGCACAAAATTTTTTGGTATGAAAACTCATCAATATTAGAACATTGTGCAACAAACCAAATTTAAATTGTGATACTTAGAACTTATACAATGACTTTTCCCTTTGCAAAATTGAGGATTGTCAACACAATCTTTGGTTCCTTTTATAAGAAATCAACCCATTTGGGCCATATGTTAAGGGTCAAAATATGGAGATGTTGTCCAATGCCATTTCAAAAAGCAATGATCACACAATCATTGCATACATTTCATTGGAAACATTGAGACAATGAACAAAAACTTGAAGATTTCATTGGAGTAACCAACAAAGATTAAGATGGAGAGAACAAATATTCATCAAAATTTGAACATTAGTTCATGTTTCAAGGTAGGTGTTATAGATACATCGTTTGGTTGTGTTATTAGTATGTAGATTTAGACCATTGGAATGTTTGTTATTCCAATAGTTTGATGTGTAAATCTACATAAACAACCCCCTTTTACACATGAGTTTGTAAATGAAGCTTTTGGTTGGATGTCTACTAGGGTAGGTCTAAATATTATATTGTGCAAAACAATGTATGGTATTGTAAGAGGTTCAAAGAGAAGGTGGTGATACATATAAACCAAAACCATATTCTTTATCAACAAACCATGCCAAGTGAATAGTTTATAGAAAATATGCATTCCATTCCCAAAGGGGGGAGAGGGGGGGGGGAGACACTTAGTGTAAAGTTTGGGATCTATGTTCGTCAAACAACCATTTTTAGGGGGTTTTAGATAATTGTCCAACCTATTTTTTATCACCCTATTATTATTTTATTTCTTAACATATACATATTAAAGCCACCCTATATTAATTACAATCTATTATTTCAAATTAATACATACCCTATACTATAATTAAATTGATTATTTGAATAAAATGCACCCTATTTTTTCAACTAATTAATTTATAACTTTTTGCCCAACAACCAACATACTGCACCCCATTATTTTACTTACATATTTCTTACTCTTTTTTTCTTTTTTGGTGTTCCCCCACCAAATTCCATTATAATGAAAATTATGATGATGTGATTTAATTTAACTATTAGTACCTATGAAATTTCCAATGATATACCCATGATCCAATATAAAATTTAAAGTTCAATTTTTAAAAATGGTTGGGACTCAATGTAGTGTTGTTTCAATGTTTTATTTTTAAAATTATTTCAATGTTTTGAAGTACTAATGTCATTGATTGATGATGTTAATTTGTTTCAAGTAGCACACATGATGAAATTGAGGTAATATAACACCTTTTAATGAACCATATTCATGTTTTTGAGTAGCCTCACATTGAGTTAATCTTCTCAAGCTTTTAATTGACAATAGTAAATTTAAACACATTTTATAATCAATTAAAAAAATTGGAATATTTTTTTTAATTGCATTAGTCAAGGTTTCCAAAATAATTGTGATCTCATGCTTCAAAATGTTAATTTAGCATAATGTTTTTGTGACATTGAACATTATTGCCATTTTATTCTTGCAAGAACAAATTTGTACTATCTTTTCACAATTCTAATGATATTCAAAAAAATTAACATTAACACATTAAAAAAAAAATCAATTATGTTCTAGATGCACCTAACACATCATCCATGGAAAGGCAATAACATAGGAAACTGCAAATTAATGTACATCCATGTGCTTCAAGACCTCTTCAATTTGGAACATCTTGTTCAAATTTCACTAGATAAACCATTCAACCATTAAGATCACCTATTGGAAATTTTCATCCAACATGGCATTGGTAACATATGAAATGTCTTGCAAAGGTCACATCCACCTCTTGAAATTTTGTGAAAAATGCATAAGGTAACCAAACCTTAAATGGACACTTTGGATGCATTACACAAAAATTGTGGGGGGCTTTGGATGATTTTTTTTCATTACACTAGTAAATAAAAATGCCTCAAGATTGAAATGGAACATTCAATTTTATTACATCTTAAAATTAACTACACATTTTCAAATTTTGGACAAATATACATTTAGAATGGGTAGTTAGACAACCCATATATACATAATGACATGGGTTGTTACTTATAACTTGGGCCTACTTAGTTGGACTCAAATTCAATTTCTAAACTAGCAATTTACTTTTGTTGAACATAACATGTGCACACACTTGAAAGACATTTTGTCCAAAATTGTTAATACATGGCCTTAAATGTGACAAAACGTGTTCGGTGCATGAACACACCATCATGCAAAATGTGCACATGATTGCTCGAAATGTGTTAACATTTGAAGTTAAATTAATCCCTCATTACATATAATTTGACTAGCATTTAAACCTTGATTAACCATTGCAACAACATTTAATTAAACCTTATTAGTTTGTTAACCTTTCATGAATGTTGAAGATTCCTTTGAAAGCTTCAATAAGGAGCTAATGGACCAACGAGGTTTGATGGATCCATGCATCTTCTAATTGGTCTAATTGGACCAATCAACATGTCAACCTCTATGGACCCATGTTGGTTCAATCAAAGAAATGTGTGAAACATCCAAACCTTCTTAATGTTAAACTTTTCATCTTACAATTTCTTATTAGTGGAGGTAGGCTTGAGGTTCAAAACGCAATCTGAAATTTTAGAGTGCCACGTGACCACAAGCACCTTCACAATATTTTTTCTTTTCTTGCTATCTTCCTTTCACAATCCTTGAATTATTGTGACAATCATTAATTACATTGACAATAAAAGGAATTCACTAGCTATCCATTTTTTGGTGTTGTCATAAGTATAGTAGGTGGTTGGGGTGGGTTTTTTTTTGCTTGTTGCCATAATTACAATAAAGGAAGGTTTGGGTTTGTTTTTTCTTGTTGCCATAAGTACAGTAAGTGGTGGGACTTATTTGCATTTTCTTTCACGATGCAGTGATGAAGAGGAGCAACAATTCTTTGACAAAAGATGAGATTTCAACATTTTGGAACTTGCTTGCTTGTTGTATAAGTAGCCTATCCTTGTTGCCATAATTACAATAAGGGAAGGTTTGGGTTCATTTTTTCTTGCTACCATAAGTATAGTAGGTGGTGGGATTTATTTGCATTTTCGCTCACGGTGCAGTGATGAAAAAGAACAATAGTTCTTAGGATGAGATTTCAACGTTTTGGAGTTTGTTTGCTTGTTGTACAAGCAGCTTGTCCAAAGGCTTACAAGAGGACTATAACAAATTCGAACAGTTGCTATTGTGTTCATTAAATAGATGATAAAAACTTTTTAAAATAAAAGCTAAGCTGAAGTAACACAGAAACAAAAAAAACCCTTTGATTCAGTACATGATTATTTACATTTGCAATGTGATGTTTGGGTTTAGCTTATTTATGTGATGTTTGATTCCATGACTACATGATGGATAAAATGGTGGTGGGTCATCATTATCAGTAACAACAACAGTTTTGATTGAAGTGCCAAAACAAGCGGCAAAGGAAGTACAACAACGGATTACAAGCAGTCCAGACTAATATGTTTCATGAACCATTGGAACAAAACAAACAAACAACCTTCCTTCATGTATATAGATATTTTTAAAATTCATTTGAACTTTTATTTATTCATGATTATTTCAAAGTTTAGATTTTTTAAGAATTAATATGAGATGTACCCACATCTAATTAATAAAATCAATAATAGGCAATCCAAATTCCAATGAGTGTTAATTGGATTTTGGTGTCTCAATTTCCAAAACCAACCACAATATTAAAACACATATTACTTTTAGAATCATTACACACCTTATAGAATTTTGATTTTTTATAAAAATATGAATTAAGATGCCATCCACCCACTTTGCATTGTTTATTATATTTATTGAACATCAATTTAAAAGGGTTAACAAAATTTTGTTTTGTTCCTTCTTGACTATGACCATGCATTGCAAATCTAATTTACTTGGTAGAAAAAAGAAAAAAAATGACCCAACAATTGAAAGGGGAAAAATATGAATACCCTTTATAAAATTGGGTGTTAGGCCTACCTCCACTCCAAATCCCAAAAGGGACCAACTAGTTTCATGTTGAACTTGCAAATTATAAAAGTAATTCCACAAAATGGGGTTCAATAGGCATTTAATAGTAAAGGTATGTACATAAGCTTTGATTGTGGCATGTAACATCTTATTAAAACATGTTTCATCTTTAAGGATTTCTTCAAAGCCCTTTCATTTGACCTTCACAATTGGACCATTAAAACCCATTGCAACATGACTCTTGAGACCTATATGCGTCAAAGTTGCTAGTGCTTGGCCCCTAGTTTGTGAACTTTTTAGTTCATCACATTGACCCATGATAGTTTGTGAACTTTTTGATTAGTCACACTAACTTGCAAGTGGTACCATTTTGCTTAAGTATGTAACACACTACCTATCAATCAACATAGTAATGGCAAGTAGTGGGTTTAGTGCTATTGGTGTGCTTGCTTAGAACCTCTTCGATTTAAAATTAAAAGCTTCACCAATAGGTTCATATACTTTTATTTCCATGAATTGTTCACTAGGTTGCATCTTGCTTTTCATTGTTGTTGGTTTAAGTGGCCATATCCTAGTAGTCTTGAAGGCCTTGTAGATATTTAAGAAATCAATGCATTTTTTATAAAAGGAAACACCCATTGAACTAAATCTTCCTTCTCAACCCTTTTACTTTTGTTAACCAAAGTTCAAACAATTCTATAAGCGTTAAAGGCAATTTTGAATGGTTTGTATACAAGCAACATCAAAACAACTAAATAAGGCATGGTTGTATACGATGGCAATGTAATCCAACCCCACTCACCTTCTTTGTGCACAACCTCTAATATAACATGAGAGTTGTGGCCTTCTAAAATAAATAAATGACATTTAATTGTAAAGAGATTACATCCACATGCTTGAATAAAGGTTATGAAGTGCCAAATTCACTTGTCAATAGAATGGTCATCATCCAATCTTTTAGTTGGATTGCCATTGTAGCACTAGATTCACATCTAGATATGAAGTTTCATTTAAAATGCTTAACTTTGAAAATGTAAAATTTTGGCAAACATTCTCTTGTTGCACTAATGCAAGACAAGATGGACAACCACTCCTTCTCATTTGGTGTTTTGGAATGCACATATTTATAGCTAGTTTTAGCTAGAATAAGCAACCCACCATTTTAGCCAACTTAAGCATTAGATTCACTGCAATTCCATATGCATTAGGTCAAGATTATGCTTTTTGAACCATCTTGGCCACCCCCATTATAGAATACCATTCTTGAAAGGTGTTTGCCTCTCTTGTGTAATCTCAATAGCTTTTAGTTTTAATTGCTTGAGTGTAACCTAATGTTCAATTACCTACATTGTTATCACATACAACACAAGCACCCCCTCTTCCCTTTTTTGCAACATTCTTAACTTGCCATTTTTTCTAGACCGTGTAATTTCATACAAGTGATTTTGTGGTGATGTGACAAGCACACCAAACATTTGGGAAGCAACTTGGATTTTGGAGCCAAATTTGATTCCCTAGATCACCAAATTCAAGTTTGTGTTTGTCCAATTGCAATTTTTTTTCAAATGTCTTGTCTTTCATTGGCTTGGACAATGTGCAGGATCCTTAGGGCTTTCACACCTCTCAAACTAGTTGCCTTCAATCCCCCATGTGATTGTCGAAAGGCATCAATGCCTTTTTGCCTATTTGGTTGATTTGATCCTAGACCAACAATGTCATCATTTTCATGGTTAATGGCCTTTTCATTATGATTTGATCTCACACATGGACTATGAACAAAACATGTTGTGTTCACTTGAAAGGTTGTCACCTCACACTATGCCACTTGGCTAGCTTGATCATGGTTGGGTTGGTTGCAACTAATTACAAAATTATGAAATTTCAACTTCTAAGACCCTAGCAACAAATTTGTGAGTGGCCTAATTTGCTTTCTAGTGTATATCTATGAATCCAAATCTTCATGAGGGGTGCACTGAAAATGTTAATTTCTGTAATCTAATAAATTCAATCGCTCATCATCCTTTTTGCTTTCATTGGTGCCTTTCTCTTGTAATTATGTGTTCGGAAATAATTGAAACAATTGTGATTTCTTAGAATTTTCACCATTGATGTTACCCATGGTTGTAGACACTTGTAGTAGGCACAAGTTTAGTCACAAAACCAATGTGAATTACACCAAAAATGGTCACTTAATGACATAATATTTTGTGTCAGTTACATATTCAAATTGTGATGTGAAGATCACCAAATCTCACATTTGTCAATTCAATATTTATCATGGTCTTTTCCTAGCTCAATGACAAATGCATGGCAATGGATATCGTGTCACTTTGCAAGCATTAAACAAATGTTGGTTCATCCCATAGATGCCACCTTTGTGCTTGAATGTGAACTCCAGTGGAGTTTGATCTTTTGGTTAATGGACGTGATTAATTCTGTAAGTATACCCATGACAAAAAAAGATGTGAACCTGATCAAGAATTTTTGACCCAATATTGAAAGGCTGCCTAATGAAGGGTTCAAACATACCTATTTCATTTACCTAGTAATATTGCTTATTCTGTTTATGAGGGGGGGGCGCTGATGTGTTTGATGTAATGGTTCTTTGAATCTTTGAGAATAAAGTTCAAGCTAGGCTCTAAACCTTTTTGCAACAATGTTTCTAAAAAATTGCTCTCAAAACACGATTGAGAAAAACTCTAGAGGTTAGCGGCTTTCTTTTTTTGGGCAGAAGTCTTTGCAGCAAAGTAATAAACTTAAGGCATTGGCAGCTTATAATTTTAAAATATTTCGGCAGTTTGAAGAGCATTTGGGCAGTCCTCAAGATGAAGTCAACTTGACAAGTTGGCAATGTGGACTTCACAACTCCTTAGCAAAGTCAACTTGGCAAAGTGGGTTTTAAATGAATGTCAACTTAGCATTTTGGCAAAGTGGACTTGGCAAACAGAAACGTCAAATTGGCAAAATAACTGAGCAACAAAGTATTCCAAATTCCAGAAGGAAGTGTCAGTTTTTTTTGTATTGTCCACCCCACTTTGTGTGTGATTCAAGAATGCTTTAGAGGTTGATCCTTCACATTGCATGACCTTGGATTGCACCGCCGCAATATTTTAAACGCTTCATATAAACCAAGCCAGGTGCTACTTTAGCTTTGGATTTTATCATCTTTCTAGTGAATATGACAAAAGAATAGCAGAGAAGTTGGATGTGAGACAAGTGTTGTTGCATGGGTTTCAAAATGAACTTCCATTAACTGAAGATCGAAGTATCATTAAATATTTAAAAATCAAAGCTAAGTGATGAATGCTTGTTATTAGTATTGATATTACAATTTTGACGACCTTACAAGCTTTTCACAATGTTTCACCAAGTTTCTAAAGTGGGGGGTGGGCCGGTTAGGGAACTGGATTGGAACCACTCCCAAGTTATGGCATTGCAGATAATTGAAATTTGACCTAGGGTTTGATTCCAAACTCATTTGAGAACTGGTACCAGTCCGAGAATTTTTTTTAAAATCCTATTGCAGTTTCAGGGTTTAATGAATTTTTTTGCTTTTTGAAGAAGCTACAACTTCCTTATCATTTCTTGAAGAAGCTTAAGCTTCTTTGTGATTTTGTTTTGCATGTTCTTCAAGATTTCGTGTTCAAAACAAGGTTGTGAAAAAAAGAGTTGCAATCATGGGTTTTTTCTTTTCCAAATTGCTCAACTAGGTTCACTGGCGAGGATCCCTAGCACTAATTAGCATCAAATGGAGACTGTCTTAAGGTGGCTTGTAATTTTTTTTAAAGAATGCAGCTTGGCAGCCTCCTTGAATGGAGTGTCTAAATGTGACAACTTCTGGCAATCCTCAATATGTTGAATTTTGGAAAAACAATTCCCCAAAAATCCTTTGTAGGTAGGATTCAAAGCCCCCTTTTTTTCTTGTCACGAAGTGACAAAATTTCATGATAGGTAAAGCCCTAAGGGGAGGGCATTCCGCCTTGCGTGACCCCTTATCCTGAGGATGCCCCTCCCCAAGGGCTTTATGGTGTGTGTAAAGCACAGCTACTAACATTCTAAATCTGAAAAGTTCCTCCGTCCAGGAACTTTCATGGTTATGAGGTGCCCTCTGCATAGTACCAATGTTATTATTTCCTGGAGAAATTTCGCCATTTTTTGACAAAGAAATTGGGAATTATTTTTTTTCCAAGTGTGAAGTCGACAAATTTTGCTGTTTTGGGTTCAAAGTTTGCCAAAATTTCGATACCCAAAAATGAAAAAAAACAAAACACTGGTTGCAAAGGATCTCATCAATGACCCTGTCAGAATCTCTCTTTCTCTGTTTGTCACTCTCAAAGTCAGTGACCGGCACAACAGCAGCTGCTGCAGCAATCAATCTGGAAGTCTGCAGGGCCGCCCTGTGTAGGTCTCAAAAACCGCGACGTTAGAACGCAATTTCCTCCTCATCATGTGCAATATGCATTGCTCAGGAGCTGCAGCTGGTCATGGGCATTGGGTTTCGGGTCCAAAAGGTGTATTCACATTCCGCAACGAGTACAACTCGCTAGCTCGCTGGCTGGCTGCTCGCGCCATTTGTAGCTACTTAGCTGCCAGCATTCACAGTTGTAGATATAAATGCTGATTCCAACTTCCGCGCATCTGCCGGGGGTGCGTTGACCTTGAAGAAGATCATAATTGAAGCACATAACATGCAATAAAAGAGGAACAACACTTGACCCAATTTTCATCATCACTTTTGTGCCCAGGGGCCACGAGTACTTACTGCGCTTCAAAACGCACTCTCACCTCTAGATTGTCTGTTGTTGTAGCTCATTAGGCTAGTAGATCTTGTCCAAGCTCGATTTGCAACCCGTTTGATGATCCACGACTTGGAGTGAGTGCCAGCTGCTAGCTAGCTGCTCAGTTTTGCAATTGTAGCTCTAAGTTTTCGTACAGCTTTATAATAAGTACTAGGACTTCAGCTGTGATCTGTACCCTGTGGAAGAATTCAATGAGGAAGGTGCATCGAGGAATTACACCTGGTCTTTCCACCATGTTTGGTGCAGGTTCGCAGCTTGCTGGAAGATTCATGCTTGTGACAATGACTTTGCTTTGTGTCGCCCGAGCTGCTAGTGTGATACCTCTCACAAGTGCAGCTACTAGTGATATTGGTAATACTGGGGACGAGTACTACTCGGGTGGACGTAGATCGCTAGCCCAGCTGCATCCGGACACTAGTCCGAATTCGCAAGCTGGAACTGCTGTGAACAGTGCCCTGAGCTCGGTGAATAATTTCTACGGATTTGCTTCGGGAATGCGACTGCGGCAGGCGCGAGTTCAAGGGATTAATGCCGGCCACAGTAGTTTGGAGCAGTCTGCGTTGAGCTCGTGTCTGTTGGTGTTGCAGGGCTCGCAGGACCTGCTCCAGGCTTCGTTGCATCCGCTTTCAAACCTCGCCCCGATCACGTTTGAGCAACAAATCACGGACTCCCTCACTTGGGTGAGCGCTGCTCTGACGTTCCACACCACTTGCCTTGACAGTTACGAAGGCGTTTACGGGTCCGCGACCAAAGATTCGTTGCTGAGTGAAGCGCAAGGGGTTACGTCAGTTCTGGCCGATGCGGTCTCTGTAGTCGCGGCATTGGCGACCACCTTTTCTACTGGTGGTTTCCAGGACCCTGTCGATCAAGCTGCAGTTAAGGGCAACAACAGGCGGTTACTTGAATCTCAAATCCCGGGAAGTACTAGTGCAAACCGTAAAGAAAAAGACGACTCGCTCGTTTATGGGCTGGATCAGGATGGTTTTCCCGAGTGGATGGGAAGAGAAGATCGGCGCATTCTAAAAACGTCTTCTACAACCAACTTGACACTCGTCAACGCCGTGGTTGCCAAGGATGGTAGCGGGCAATACCACACGGTCCAGGCAGCTATCAACGCTGCTCCTCAGAATAGCGCCAGTAGATGGACCATCCGCGTGAAGGCAGGATTGTACAACGAGATCGTCACAATTCCCTCCACGGCAACGAACCTCATGCTCATGGGTGACGGCGCCGGGCAGACCATCATCACGGGGAACTTGAGTGTAGGCGGCTCAAACGTCACCACGTATTTGAGCGCTACCGTCTGTAAGCAAGCGCCGCCTTCCTCCCTTGAACACTTTGTTTCTTCTCTCTCTTCGTCTCTCCGTTTAGGTCGCATTGTAAGTCACACTAGACTCCAAAGATTTTTGCACAAGATTTGTCTGACCAAGTTCTAGAAATCGACGCAATGCAGTTGCTTGCCTTTTTTTCCTCCAGACACGCTGAGTACACAATGTGTTATATTGTCTTTGTGTTGTACAGCTTCATTAGCAGCAAATGTGATCATACGAGACATGACGATACGCAACACAGCAGGAGCCAAGAACTTCCAAGCAGTAGCTCTGAAGGTGGGTGGCGATCAAACAGCAGTCTGGAGATGCAGTCTGGAGGGATATCAAGACACGTTGTACGCACTGTCGCAACGACAATTCTACAAAAGCTGTACAATCTACGGCACTGTGGATTTCATATTCGGCAATGCAGCGGCGGTATTTCAGACGTGCACCCTTTTGGCCCGAGCTCCGATTCCGGGTCAACAAAACACATTCACAGCTCAGGGACGAACTATCCAAGCACAGAATACGGGTTTCTCCTTCCAAAACTGCACCATCGATGCTGCTCCTGAACTGAAAGCAGCTCAATCTGCAGGACAGTTCGTGGCCTCCTACCTCGGCAGACCTTGGAAACTCTATTCTCGAACTGTCTATCTGCAAAACTCCATGAGCAGTGTGATCAACCCTGCAGGCTGGCTTCCGTGGAATGGATCTTTCGCTCTCAGTACTTTGTTCTACGGAGAGTATAAAAACACCGGCCCCGGAGCTGCAACTGGGCAGCGCGTCAGCTGGTCCACGCAGATCACCAGTTCTAAAGTTGCTACTCAATACACAGTCGACAACTTCATTTCAGGAGCGTTGTGGTTACCTCAAACTACCATCGACTTCTTCCCGCAGCTGATCAGTACATCTACCGGCAAGAAGGTGACCAAGCCCGTGAAGCCCAAACCCAAGTCTTAGTCCTAACTCTAAACTAGTCAGGGAAAATGTCAAGGAAATATCAGATTGTTCCAAACCCTAGTAGTCTAGATTTCACAATTCGCGTGACATTGGATTCATTTTAGAGCTCGTTTCCACCACTCTTCATGTCTTTGTGACCTTGAATCTGCTTCAACAAAATTCTCAAACTAAAATGCAAAAGATCGGTTACAACATGAGTGGGGGATCAACAAGTTCCTTGTGAGATGCATGGAGCTTGGCATGACCTGCAGTTTTTCGCATCTTTATATAAGATACTGAAAACTGGCAACTGCCTCTTCCAAGAAGGGAATGTTTTAGAGATTTCTGGACACCACTGTAGAACTGACCATATATTCATTTTACTGTAAAAGTGTCTGAGCTAACCCATTGAGCTCATTCAGACATGATTGCAGGCATTCATTTCCTTGGAACAATTGGTACACCTGATATATTGAAGATTCTTTTCTTAAGAAGCTTAATAATGCTGCAGCACTCACCCATATGTTGGGCAGTAACTTTAGATCACTCAATGCATTGGACATCAGCCCAGCCAATGATGCAATAGGTACTTGCATCATCTTTGTTGGGTGGAGATCTACAATTTAGGGTTTAGTGTGGTGAACATTGAAGTCCATTGCAAATCAAAAGATGGTCATTTGCAGAAATTGAACATCTATAATCTTAATAGGAAGTGGTGATAATGTTGATTTTCATGTTCTCTCTTTTGCAGTTAAAACTATGAACGTTTCTTTTCTGGATCCACGGCTCACCAAAAAACTACAAGATTGGAAATTTCTGATGACACTAAAATGGGGAAGATGATTGTGATCTCTTTGTTTGATTAATTACTTGCCTGTGAAAACATCCCCAAGTACAATTTTCCTTGGATTCCTGGCACTTGGATTTTGCAAGCTTTTTCCATAACTTTCAACAAGAGAGCAGCCACAATAATGAATTGGACCCATAGATGCAACTGGAAGAAGCTTCCAGGTCAATGCAAAGCTCAGTTCTTCCCAAAGCTTTGGAATTAGAGATTGAAAGATAAGCTAAGCTCATCAAAAGCTTAGATGGTCATCTATTGCTTACACTTTTGATTCTGCCAGTTCCACTTGTGATGTGGTTCAAGGGTGGCAAATATAGTAATGATGTGAATCAACCATGGGTAACAATGTTTTGTTTTGGTTTATTTGGGAGAGATTTTGTCAGTTCTTTGACAAAAAATTGGGAAAATTTTGGATTTTTTTGTTTTCCTTGTGTAAGTTTGACTAATTTGACTATTTCGTTTGAAAACTTGGTAGGATTTTTGTAGTGTAGTTGGAAGGCACTTAATAGGTCATAATTTTTACTACACAAACAAGAAGTGCTTCAGAAAATGTAATGTTCATCCCTATAGGCATTTCGCATTTTGAAATACTTGCTTATATTTTTCATTTTTTCCCCATGATACGCAATGGGTATCCTTTGGATATCATGGGAAAAAATAAATAAAAATCATATCATCATTGGGTCTTTACATCCAATAAGACCCTTCCACTTTGAGCTTTACCAAAACTGGGCATGCACTTGGCCCCACCGTGTACAAGCCATTGCTCTAGTAAAGCCCATAGTCTTAAGCTTTACCTACCACATATTGCCATGGCCCAAGTGTGAACTCATTACCTAGAACTAATCTCTCCTTCCAAAACCAAATTTTGTAATAAATTAGTTGAATTTTCAATGCCAAAAATTACTCAAAACTCAATATCTCTCACACCTTAGGTCTTAAAATTACAAAATCACCTCCAAGAAACCCACTCATCAAGGGCTTAAATCCAACAAAAGAGCAGCCCAATTTCCCTAAAATTTTCAGTTTTTACTTTGTTAAATTTTCTTCAACAAAAGTATTCAATATTCCATAACTCCTGCACCATAGGTCTGAACATTAGGAAATCACCTCCGTGCATCCCCACTCATCAAGAGGTTTCCATCAATACCAAATGCTCAACAAGGGGAGCCATGGTTCAAAAGATCTCAACCTCATAAACACACTATAAATTTGATGTTCAAGTTGAATGTGACTATGTGATTTTACAACATTTGAACAGTTGCTCATATGTTTAATTTTCAAATCTACGTTGGAATAGATGGGGCTTTGTATGTTGTGGTGGATGCTGAAAGTGACAAGAAAATATAATCAATTGAGAGTGAGGATATAATGTGTAGCCTAAAAAGGAAGCTAGGCAAAATACACAAATTGCTTAACTTTACACTGCAAAGAAAGAAAGCTTGGATTAGAGTTTTATTTAGTGATAGGAGCTTGTCATAAACATTAGTGACAAACTTGTGCAAACCCTCTAAACTAACCCAAACCCTCTAATCACATCTCCCCATCATTGGCATCAAGTACAAATCCCATATTCTACAATATAACCCTTCTGATTTTCAACATTGACCCATAAGCTTTGACAAGTGAGAAACAATTCTGCTGAACTTCCCAACAAGCTACATTCCCATAGTTTTGCAAAAATTATTTCAACAGCACACCCAAGATATCTGAAGGAAAATATAAACCCATTTAAAACACCTATGCAAATAGGTAGTCACTTCCTTCAACAACTATCCCACTATGACCCATAAAATTGCATAGAATTTTTCAAGTATACTAAATTTGAGCATGAGAATGACATCACATATCAACATTTCCAAATCCCTTAATGATCTTCCTCACTTCCAAAATATAGCCACTAACTTAATAATTTTATAGTAAGTCTTTGATCTCTTGAGCTAACATTTCCTGACACAAAGGAAATTTTTTTGGAAGATTTACAACCTGTAGACCAAAACCTTTTACTATAGTCATCACATTTCTCTAAACATATGCCATGAGCTTTAGAATACTTACCTTTTCTCTTTCTTGGCAAAAACCCACCCGTGTAAATTCAAAAATGCCTCCTTAAATAGTTTTTCTTCATCACATCACCCACCTTATTAGAATTTGCCTAACCAATCCTAAATGTTTTTTTTTTTTCTTCATCAAAACAAAAACTACACAATTCATAAGAATCAACAACACATACTACACATTGAGATTTGCTAATTGAATAAGCATTACTATGTAATTTAACAACAACATGTTGAGATTTGTCAGTTGAACAAGCATTATCACGTAATTTAACAACACCATCATTGTTAAAAACATACAAAATATAAACACAACAAACTAACCATGCCTATAAAATGAAACATTTTTCCTTACTCACATCCACATCCTTCAAAACAGAAAATTGACCCATCAAAAGTAAGGGTACTTTCAATTACTCCATCCATCACTCATCGATACTTTTGTTTTGTAAGTTACAAGTGTACCATAGATTAGACTTAAGAGGTTCTCCAATGGTGTTCAGCATGTGACCCTGCAAAAATGCTTTTTGCATCCAAGGTAATTATTTACTCTTTTTTTCAAATCCACCCATAAAATTAAAGCTGGGACTGCAAATAGGTGGGAGACTACTAATAACAACCCATGTGGACCAATCAAACTCTTTAAGCAATCACAGCAAATGCTAGGTTTTGTTGTGCATTAAGCCTTGGTGGAAAAACTTACTGACTCTTTTGTTACAAAAAATGTATTAATGAAATGTAGAGCAATGCAATATTGGATATGGATACATTATGGCAAAGGGAGTTTGTTTTCTTTGTTTACTATTTAAAATAAAAATTTGTCATTAACAAGTATTTTGAGGTATGAAATAATTCTAAAATAGGTGCATTAGACTAATGAAAACGAATTAGTCAAGAAATGTGACATGTTCTAAGTCAATATTTCAAGGAATTTGAATGCCTAAAAGGGTCTAAAGGAATCACCTTTTAAAGAACCGCAAGATGCAAGTTGCAACCCCTCAACTCCACCCACCCCACATCCCCCAAATGTAATGGGCACTCAAGATGTGTGGGGGGTGGGGAACATGTTGAGACAAAGGACATCCTCTCCTTTAGATGTGCTAGTTGCAAAAACAAAGTTGTGCCTTGGTTTGACTAAGCTACATAACTAAGCCTATCATGGATGCTTGCACATAATCGTAACATCCACCACTTGATAGACTGATTTTTATTTTATTTTATTATGATATTGAAAGTTGCAACTTAACAATATTATATGAGTACACTGTAAATTGGTGAATTTGGATTGATGGAACAATTAGACTTTAATTAAGAGGCATTGTGGAACTCAAGTTGAAGTAAAGCCAAACACCCTTCCAAGCCATCAACAGCAAAAGCAAAGGACTGTGGAAGCACATTACTTTGACATGCATTTTAACAGGATGTGGTAGGAATGATTGATTGTTTGCTCATGTTTGATACTTCAATGTTATTAAATATTGACCCCATTTTCAGTTGATTTAAGATGGTGCACAATTCGTATAATAAATCGAGTTTCTTTGTTGAAATTGTGTTAAACATCTTTTATTGGAGGTGAGATATATATGCTTGACAAAAACAAGAAAACTAAATGTAGAGTTCTATACCACCAAGTAAGGTATACCACCAATTTGACAACTTTCCATTTGAGAAGGTTTTCAAAATTCAGATGTAATTTGTGGTATGAGATGTTGGTTGGGTGATGAGATCTACAAACAATCAAGATCTAGCATGGTGAAGCTATCAAAGTTGTTCCATAAATACAAAATAGAGATATTATATATATATAATCAGTTGGAATCAAATCAAAATGTACATGTTATATAAGCTCTACACTAGTGTTGGCTGATTATTGCTTCTTTTTCATAACTGGCTTGGTAGGTTTTTTGTTTATTTTTTAAATTTTGGATCACACATGGTTCAATATCAAAATATTCCACACACAAAAAAAACCCCATTTATTATCAATTTCATTATCAAAGTAATATCCTTCAAGTCTTATGAATAAATAAAGGCTAATTCTCAAATACCCACCTTGAAAACCACCAGTCATATTACCTAAGTAGGGTAAGTTTTAGGGCTTTTTATATTTATATTGATTGTTTTTCTATTTTTTGGCATAAACAAGTTTAGGTTTTTGGGATTGATAACTTACCTAATGAAATTTCAATAATCCAGGTAGGTTATTCAATTTTGGAAATTCAATGCCCAGCCTATAAAGGATCTTGCTGGTTCTTTGCATGCTACCTACCAAGTGGGTAGGTTATTTACCTGATTAAAAAAATCAATAATTATTAGCCAGGTTATTAATAACCATAGTGATAACCGGGTGTTCTCTCAATAACTGGCCAACACTGCTCTACCCTCTACACCATTGACCAACCCTAGGAGGCAATATTGTTACAAGGACCCTCATCACTCTATTCACTTCACCCAAGCAACAATGGCAATGTTAATGAAAACTTTTGGGTAGGTGAATTCTAGACATGGGAATAATTTGGAAAACCCTAGTTTAGGTGAGCTTTGGCCATGAAAACCTTGGGGGTAATTGACTTCTTCTACCCATGAAAGTATGCTTAAGAAGCCCAGGGTATGACATCAACCTTGGGGGACCAGGGTGTAATTTCCAGTGCTGGGTGGGTACTTGACTTCACGCACCCAAGTATATCCGGGTATCAGACTGATCATATGTAATACATAACAGTTGGAGGTTAAAATGTGAAAGACCCCCCCCCCACCTCACACCCTCTCAAAACTAAACCTTTTTGAGAACCTGAACCAAGGCAGCTCTTTAACTTTAAAAAGCTGCAAAAGGTATAGTTTTTAATTTTATTTTTGGATTTATTGTTATTGTTATTATTATTTCAGATGCCCCGACTGGGTATTTCTTCAAAAATCAAATAACAGCCCACCATTGCAACACAACAAGCACCCAGGGTGTTAATTGTGCGGGTATTTATTACAGAACTGCGACATATACCCATCTTTGCAAGCAACCAAACCCACAACCACCCCCCCCCCCCAACACTGAAGTGTTTTAAACACCCAGATGCAGGCGGTTCTTTAAATGTAATGTACCTATGCAAAAACTTGGAACCGACTTGTGTATCACCAAAAAATCAAATACCCGGCCAACACTGGTTAGTTCCCATGGTTAATGTCAACCGACCTTGAAATATCCTGGCCAGCATAAAACATTCTAAGAAACCATTGGGTAATTAAGAAAACCATTGGGTCATTTAATGGTCACAGGCAGTAGTAGTGCGTGCCCTCACGTACTCGTAGGGCGGCACTCGCAGTTCAATTAAACCAAACTGGGCGCATGCGTCTGGAAGTGAGCCTTGAGGAGAAGTGCGGCGCAATACGTACGTACGTTATCGACAACGGCGCTGATGACCATGAATGGAATGGTGCACATGTTCGCCTGCATCAATCTTGCGCGCTCGCTTTCCCTGACATGCCCCTGATGCCACGTGAAACGAGCAGCATGCTCGCTTGCTTGTGCACGGTGCACGAAAAGCCCCAAATTCTTTCTTTCTTTCTTTCTTACATTCCAAATTCCTGTGAAGTAGGCATGCGTCAGAAAGCAAAAGCAGTAGCCATGAAGGAAGAATAAAACCCAGGGTAGCCTAGTTTGTCTTATGAGTTTGCTCAAGTGCGACAGTCGCTAGTGAGTGGGGGGCTCAGGGGGGCGGAAGATGGAGAGGGAAAGAAGAAAAGTGGGAGTAGGAGCAAGAGCAGCTGGCTTGATTAAGGTGAAGAGAGAGAGAGACAGCAGTGATGACAACAATGGACAAGAGGAGAATTGTGGTGGAAGTTGTGGTAAAAGACAGAAGTTTGAGGATGGGTGCTGTGTTACTATAGGACGAGATTTTGCCGATAGTGAGAAGAAGGCAGCAGGGATTATTATGGGCTCGCCACCCTTCTTCCGAGTGGAGTCTCCTGCGCGGTGGTCAATTGGCATAAGGGAAGGAGGAGGACGAGGAGGTGCTGGGAAGAATTGCTCCTCCAGTGAGATTTGTGAGAAAATCAAGCGTGACATGAGGAAGAAGCCCGGGGAAGACTCTTGTGGGCAACAACAAGTGCAGCAGGGGCGGGTGCCGCGGCAGTTCTCAGGATTTGAACTGGATCGAGTGGTAGTAAAACAGGAAACACCCACAATGGTGGAGATCAGAGACAAGTCCAAAAAAGAAGATGAAGTTTTCCAAGCTTTTCTAACTCACAAGAAGTCTTCTTGTCCAGATCTGAATGCCAGAGAGGTCCTGGCAGCAGCATCTGAGCTTACGGGCTTTGATTCTTCCAGACTTACCCAATTTAGGTCATTGCATCAGCAGGAAGGAGACGACACCCATAAGACTTCAATGGTACCTGGAAATATACAAGGCAGGATCAGAAGAACTGTGAAGCGGGAAGTAGATGACACACCCACATCCTCTCCTTTATTATGGACATCGGAGTACACTCAGGAGAAGGAGGAGCAGAAGAAATTAGTGTCCAACTCTGTAGCTACTGCAAACCCCAGAAACTCCACCCCCAAGTCTGATTGCTTGGGCCGATTACAACCGAAACCCATGATCCATACTAATAATGCAAGCCCATCTTTGCTGCCAGAATCTCAGCCTGCCAAGTTCTCTGCAAATAATGGCTTAGCCAGCCCACCTCATGTGCTGAATCATGTTCCAACAGGAGGAACAGATACCATTTCTGCCAGAGTCACACCATATTGCAGTGCCAAGAGTATGCGTAACATGTGGATTCATAGGTAAGGTGTGGTGTGTAAGCTTTGATAGTGATGCAGTTTTGCAAAAAAACATGCTCCGAATTGGATGAAGCAAATGGAAGAAAGTTAGGGTTTTGTATTTGGTCAGGCCACAAATTGACATGATTCAGCTTACATTCTTGATCTATCTAGGCCTTCTGCTTTCAGGTATGAAGATTGATCAGCTTTGTTTTTGGAAGGTGCTTCTGAAAGTTTCTTGTGATGTGCTGTTGGGTTTTTCCAACTCTGGGACAAATTCTATGAAGAAATGGGGTTTTGAATGTGTGATCTTGTGTTGTGAAGGTTTTCATCCAAAGGGGGGGTCGCCCAACCTGCTATTGGTGAGGTACCGCTACCTGGAGGAGGAGCCTGTGGGTCATCATCAAGTAGGCAAGCCATCACACCTCATCATCAGTCATCCCAAATCCCTTCTGAATTTCACAACTCCACAAAGCAAGAATCTGCAATTATCTCTCAAACTGAGTCCTCTGTTGACACCAAAAGCAAAGCTCGAAGAAACATGGCAAGCAACCCTTCAGGATCCCATTTGGAGTGCAATTTATCAGCAGCTGGTGGATTGGTTTTGGGAACTCTAGATTCAAGTGTTCGTCAGAGCAGTGTGCATGAAGGTGATGGCTACGGTGTGGATTTTCCAAACAAGCAGAGCACAATATTAGACGACACAGCTGTGATGAGTGCAGTGACAACCTGGAGAACTGAGACAAGCAAATACAGGGAAAACATGTCCCAAAGCTGCTCTGGTAAATGGGCAGGTGCTGCTCCCCGGTGCTGCTTTTGTGGGCTTCCAGGTCATAGTGTTGCTAACTGCTCGGAAACCCTTGACTGTGAGCTTCGGGAGCTTGAAAAATGGGCAGTGGAGGGAGTTAAGATGTGGGTTGGTGGTGACATCCTTTGTCTGCGGTGCTTAGGGATTGGACACTGGGGTGCCCAGTGCCACCTTTCTGTTATTGAGGCAGCATCTAAGGCACATGAAAAAGCTGAGTTCTGGAGGGTGAACAAGACTAATTGGACTGGAAGCTGCAGAGAAGAAGAAGAGGAGCAAACAAAGACTGTGAATAGGAGCCGTGATGTCCATGACTACACCAGTCAGGATACAGAAGGTGTCATGTGCTATAATTGCAATGAAATGGGTCATTGGGCACGATATTGTCCAAGACACCGAGGTAGTAGTGATGGCAGGGCTCAAAGCTCAGGTTCAGGGAAAGGTCATCAAATCTCAAACTCTAGTGGTGGTAACGTGCGCACCTCTCTTGGTCAAGGAAAGTTGGAGGCTTATGTGCAATTGCCAAGCTTGGCAAAACCTACACAATCAGCACATGCAAGGTACTGTTCTCATATAATTTCAGCATTGGATAGAAGTCCCCTCTTCACAGACTATAAATTGTGAGGCCTGGTTGGAAACCCATGTGTTCAACCAACCATCTCTTCAGGAGAAGACTTCATACTACAAACCTACCCTGTGGATAGCAAACTTTTTTCTTTCTAGTTTCGAATCTGATTGGCGGCAGGTGCTTAATTGGGTGGCAGGCATTTGCCGCAACCAGAAGGTGAAAGAGCCATATGTGTTACATCCAAGAACAATTTAGCTTGGGAGTCCAAATCAAAAGAGCAGAGAAGCATTAGAAAGCCAAAAGCTGAAGAGGTACAGTAGTCATTTCATTCCTTGAACCCAAAACTCTTATACGAACTAATTGTGCAAATCATTGGAATATACACAGAAAAAATAATCTCTCCAATCCAGAGAGTCAAGGTCCCTTCAAAGTTGACTGTGTTGTAATTGGCTCTTGGTCCCAAGGGCTATTCTACATCATGTCTCAGTTTTCCCATCACATCTGGAAACATGACAGAAACTCAGGACAGCAGAGTTTGACATAGTGGTAGGTGTTCCTGTGTTTTGTACTGTACTGTGTTTGGTTTAGGGTTTAGCTGGTATTTGTAATGAGAACATCCTACTTTTTTCTGGGAGATGAGAAGAAAATTCACCACCATGCTCTGCCTATTTCATGTAAGAATTCACATTGGGAAGATCTCAATCTGACAGTATGTGAAAACAAGGACAGTGTATAGCTCCATCAAATATAATTTTCAATTGGAATGTCATTGTGATGTGATTCAAGACCACAGATGTATAGAACTAGGACCTATGTTTTAAATGGTTTTTTTTATTTTATATGTATGTATGTAGGCCATGACAGCAGCAGTGAAGGAGTGTGAGAGAAAAACTGAAAGCCAGAGAAGAGGTCCAGCCCTTCTAAGTACAGAAGCTGTGCATCTTCAAACAGAGAGAAGGCCTCAATTGGATGGTGTGATACATAGTTACAAATTGGAGGAACTGAGCTTAAGGAACCAGCTACCCCCTGTTCCTAATGGTATGCTGGCAGCTGTAGAGCTCATACGCCTGTCTCGGTTAGACCTTCAGAAGTGAGTATTCTCCTAACCTATGTCATTCTGAATGGGACTTCTGAATGTCATTCTAAACCTATGTCAGTAGCTGTCTTGTTAAGTTGATTCTTGCATGCCATTCTTGATAGTTTCTCTTTCTTCCAAATAGGTGGGTGAACTCTCCAGATTTGGGAACCCGGGTGAAGGGTTTTTTTCTGCGATTACGTTTTGGACAGTGGGAAGCTCAGCTTGGTGGCACAGGCTATCGGATGGCACGAATTAAAGGTTTCAATGTGTTTCTTCTTTCATTATTCTTTTTGTCAGACTGGATCTGCTTGTGTAGTGGCATCATATTTTTAGACCTTGAATCAACAGTTCATTGACATGCTATTGATGGATGTTGAAATTCAATGCAATGTAGTCGACATCCTATTGATGCACATGTTGTGTGTTATCTATTTGTTATTCTTCACTTAGGGCCCCTTATCCATGTTAACAAATTCCAGGAAGATGTTATGCTAAACCCTAAACCCTTAAACCCTTAAAAGTGTCCATGCTTTGTACCTGACAGGGGCGGTTAAGAAATCTGCAGTGGAGCAAACAATGGTCATCTCTGTGGATTTAGGTGCTACAGAATACATCGTGAATGGTCAATATGTCTCAAATCAGGCTTTCACAGAGGTATCATTTTTAACCACTTCAAGTACTACCATTTGCCAGCTTATGGGAAGGTCATGAAATACCAGCCACTCAAAGAGCAGTAGGACAGAAGGACAGCTCTTGCTACCGACCAATTGAACAACTGATATGGAAAGAGAGAAAAACTAGTATTTTTTTCTTGGGTCAATCATCTGATTCCTTTGATGTGCCCAGATGGAACTTGCTGAGTGGTGGAGAGGAGCGTGGATGAAAGGAAAAGCAGTTGAAATGGAATCAGAGCTTCAATTAAAGTTGAGTGAACGACAGATGTGGCCTGTCACTCTTTAGGCCATTGGCATTGGTCCTGGTCCAGTAGGATGCATACTATTACAAGCTGCATAATGGTCTGTGTATTGCAGTCATTGCCTAATAACATCCAAAGATACTCAGGATGGATTTTGTTTGTTTTTCCTACATGATGGCAGTTTCAGCAGAGCAATTGTGCACATATTCCACTCTGACATGTTTCAAACATTGGAATCTGGGATGCTATTCCATGCAATGCTGAAAAGTCTTAGCATTGGCTTTGGTATAGGTATTCTTTATTGCTTGAGATGTAGAGTAAGCTGGGATAAGTGATGTCTCTTGCTTGCTTATTGATCAGAATGAGTATCTTTTGGTAGGCTCTGTTGGTGTCTGGGCATCTACTTGGTCTCCCGTTGAGTGTGATGTTTTATGGGCAGCATATGGGTTTAGGGTTTAAACCCTAAACCTGTATACCACATGTGGGCGTGTAGAGGAGGATCCTTGGGAGGGTTTTCAACAGGGTTCCCACATGCAATCTATTGTGTCAGACTGCCATTCTGGTACACTGTGTTATGCATGGGTGGCACGTGGAAGAAACTATCTCACCTTTGAACCAATGCATGAAGGTGTACCTAATTGGTAGTATTACTTTGAGTTCTCTGCCTTTGTAACCATGCAGGTCTGGTGGATGAAGGCATGCTGCTCCTTCATTATAGACTCTTGGTTCACAATATGTCTACAATCAGTGGAAAATATGCTTTCATGGTTGATCTTTTGAGGCTTTGTAGTTGTAAAGAGTTCTTTGTCTCTGAGATGGCAAGTCTTACTGTCCTTCTGAAAAATAAAGGCATTACTCTAAAGATTCTGTTAAAGAGGACTAGAGGGTTGCTCAGTAAGGAAAAATTCCTTTTTGGAATTTCAACATTTGGAGTATTCTGAATGATTCTGTATAAAGTCTTGTAAGTGGGGAGCTTCTTGTAAGCCCACTTGGTCTTTGTTCTTCCCTGCTGTCCTTTTCTGTGCATTTTGTCTATCCTGGTGTGTTTTTCTGTTTTTTGTTATTTCCTTGTGTTGTTGCTTGTTGCTAGCCAGTAGCATGGCTGAGTCTTCCTGTTGCTTCCGGAATTGCAGCAGAAACTCAGTACACAAGTTAGTATTTTCACTGGCCTTTACCCACTGTAGGGAGCTGATGAAGTCAGTGGGAATGTCATGATAGAGAATTCACTATCATACATGCTACTGTTGATGGTCCCTGAACAGGTGTGAAACTGGCACTGTTGTTCATATTGCATTTGTGTTTTATTTATTTTTTGTTTCTTGGTCCTTTGTTCCCTGTTTTGTCTTTCCTTGTTTGGAATTCTCTGTGGCTGGTTAAAGTGTTAACCTCACTTTGCCTTTTCTTAATCATGAGAATGGAGATTTCTCAATTCTTATGAGAGATATTTCATGGTTGATCTTCTTGGCTGGATGTATGTTGCAAGGCAAAGTTCTCAAATTGGAAGATGAAAATATTTGATGATATGTGCTATTTCAGGCCCTGAAAGGAACCATGAATCTAATGAGATAGTAGAATTACAGTAAGAATTTAACCTTCGGGAAAAGAAATCCTTAAGCTAACTGTTGTTGAGCAAATCCTCCTGAGTTGTACTGTTGTACTCTCATCTGGTGGGCTTGAGACCTTTTGTTTGCATTCAAAGCATAGGGTTTCAATTTTGTGAGGTAGGTGGTCTGGTGATAATCCACAAGAGGTCTTAGCCAAATCTTACTATAGGGTCAGCGAGGAAGTAGAAAATTTTAGGAATTGTACTATATTTTTGCAACATGCTAGAATTTCTCGTCTAAATTTGGCAATTTCAGACTTTTTTCCTCAAAATATGGTGACATGTTTTTCTGAAAAAAACCCTTTTGTTGAAGTTGCCACTGGCTTTTTATTTATCACCAACAAAACTTTGCCACAAGAGAAAACACTAGTAACCACCTCTGCTGAAAAAGGCTGGTGATTTCTGCTCTTCTATGAACGCATAAAAGATGACCATGGGACTCGAAATCAGTCTAAATGATAAAATGAGTACTTTCCTTTGTGTGCTGGCACATAGAGAGGCCTTCAACCCAAATGCAAAAATGGCCAGCAAATGCTCCTGCTTGCTCAGTGAAGTGAGTTGTTAGGATACTGGTGAGAAAGAGTCACTTTTGTGCAGTATCAAAGGCTCATCAGTGCAGAGCCAACCCCTTCCATAATCACGACCTTTTTCATGACTAGTGTAAACAAAACTTTCAGACAGCAAGATGTGTGCATCCTCATAGCAAATCTTGAGGATGATATGGACAACCCAGCATCCACAGAACCAAATGAGGACATGGATATATTTCAATGTCCATGGCCTCTTAGATGTTTGCAATTATTACAGCCTCTAGATGGCAAGATGTACAATTAAGCCTATGGAATGAACAATCAGATTTAAATGACTGTTTTAGAACTGAAGTATGTTAAAAAGTTAGAAGAATCATAGAGCATGATCACTAGAAGAATGTAACATCATTGGAAGACTGAGGTGTATGAAGTCATGCGTTACCAGATCAGCACCCAACACTATCAAAACTAGCATGAAAACATGCACACAAATGAAACTCGAGAGTTGAGACTCCATCACTAGAAGAATGTAACATCATTGGAACATTGAGGTCCATGATGTCTACTAGATTATTGCCCAACACTATTGGAACTAACCAAAAAAACATGCACACAAATGAAACCCCAGAGATGAGACTCCAAACACACTCCTTAGGGATAAGCCCTCCAAAAACTGAAAAAGCTGGAATCTCATTCACATCAAACTGGGTTCCAACAACAAATAACTTCAGAAAACTAGGGTTATGCAGTAAACACTTAACAACAAAAAACTAGGGTTAGTTATGTAGTAAATACTAAATACTTGACAAATAAAGTTACAGATAACTAGGTTCATGTAACTAGGGTTGTTTCACAATGATGTGGTGCAAGTGTTTTGAGTGTAATGTGTGAAAATGCATTAAAAATCTTGGATATGTGAATCAAAACAGATTGTATGAGCTATGTACTATACGTAGGGACAAAGTGCCCAGATAAATAGTTTTTAGTTGTAAAGCTTTGAATGGAACAGTTTGGAGTCAAATAGGCTTGTGCCCAGTCTATCACCCAATAGTAAGTACATAGGTTGTACAACAGGCAACCATTGTTTAAAGAAGGCGACACAAAAAAACTTTAAAAAGCCATGGCAAACATACAATTTTTTGCATACCTATTAAAAAAGCTATATAAGGGCAATTTGATACCCTTTTGTGTGTGCGAGTCCTCATCCATCTACTCTATAGAAAGGTTTACATTTAAAAGAGATGGATCATATTACTGGATCGCTGGAAATAAAAGATCCTATTGAAATAAAGATGTCCATCTTTTATAGTTGGGCAATACAATCCTCAAACCACTGTGTTAATAAACCCACAGCTTTGACCTATAGGGCCTTTATGAACTAGGTAATTCCTTAAGAGTTCCAGCTTTACCTCTAGGAGCATAGATCACAAGCACTGTCCATTCAAATTTTTGGGTCCAAACCTCCATGTGCAGGTCTTACATAAGACAACCTTCATTCAGACACCATTTGCATCCTCTTTCAAGCTGTTTACAATGTCAATAACAAACCGGTATTGGACATCTGACTTCTCGAGGCGGGCCATGGCTGTGTTGATGTATGTGATAGGGACCTTCTCAATCATGCATGTGATGTTGTGTTCACCACAAAAGTCAAGCATTTCCTGTGTTTCTTCAATGCCTCCAATCAGACTTCCACCCACAAAGTGTCGTCCTGCATTCATAACATTAGACCACTTTGTTCAGTCACAAAACTGAAATCTCATTGAGAATACTAAGTTACTAAGACTAACCACATGATCTAAAAATCCAGAAACTTTCAGCAGACTGTGCAAATATATTACTCCTGGAATCAATGACTGTAGCTACAATAATTAGCTAACAGGATTCTATGTTACAACTGTCTCTTGTAACCTAGGGTAGATGCCCAATGTATGCTGACTTCAACTTAACCATCTGGTCAGAACCTACCCTTTTCATGGTATTGATCAAAGGTGCATAGTTCTAAATTACAAAGTCTCACCATAAACAAGAGATGATGCTGAAATCTGTAAGGGCTTCTTGGGGAGACCAACAAGGACAATGTTGCCATTTGTTTTGAGAAGAGCAAGATAGGGGTCCAGTGAATGATTTGCCGATATTGTGTCGATGATGTAGTCAATCGTTTTTTCTGCAGCCTACTCCCCAAAATAACATCAAAATGCCCATGATATAGTTAGTCCAAAAACCAAATTCCTAGTGTTGCACATCTCTGCAAATTGCAAGGTCACGTACACAAAACGTTGAATCTAAATAGCACCATGAAGCAAAGTCACCTACGTCAAAAGTATTCATTCCATTCATGCAAATATGTTATTCACGCTTAAACCCAAGAGTTGTCAATGCTGTTTGGTTATAGGTTACTCTAGCTTGAGAGTTCAAACTTCACACTATTTAAAGCTTGTGATCAACTTCTAACTTAAGAACTGCTTATAAAAACATGGACTATCTTGCACCTTCATTTGTTTTTCATCTGTACTGATGACGAAATTGTGAGCTCCCAACACCTCTCGAGCTTCTTTCTCTTTTTCCGGGGACCTACTGAATACTGTCACTTCCATTCCAAAGGCCCGAGCAAACTGGATTGCCATGTGACCTAGGCCACCCAAGCCTACTAACCCAAAGTGTTTGCCTTTCCCCACCATTTTAAAATGTTTCATTGGACTCCACACTGTTATCCCCGCACATAACAATGGTGCTGCGGCATCCAATGGCAAATTCTCTGGCATCCTCAAGACATAACTAGCAACCCAACACCACAATGTTGGAAAAGCTTCAACAAGGGTCATATGTGTTCATTCTTATTCATTTTTAACTCAGCTATTGTGCAGTTTTGCTCAACCACAAGATGAAGTCCTTGGTTTTCATCTATTTCTAGTCAAGAGGCATATCCAAGTTTGTGTCGATTTGTTGTAGGAGATCACCAAATAACTCAAGAATTTTTTGTATCCCTAAAATCCAGCCCAAGTAGAGCATAAAAAGCCCAAATTTGTGATGTAAAAGTAATGTGGGTTATGACAAAGGGACACTGCTATTACATCAAATCACCTAATGACATCCAAATATGTCATATCTTGGGTTGTTTGATACCACATTCACAATTTATAGATGCAGATGTTTTCATCCACAAATGTTGCATTTTTTTAAGACTATTTTGTTGAAATTGGATGACACATGTCTGAAAACTCCAGAATCACAGAATAGGTGTTTGACCTCAGTACCTCTGATTGCAAACGATAGCAGTGGAGTAGCCACCTTCGGTGAGAGTGCCATCAGCATCGATTGAGTTGTAGCTCCACACCATTTCAGGACAATATTGTTCGAGGCCTAGTTGACATGAGTGGCAAGTACGGCATGAGAGAACTATACAGCCAACTCCAACATGTTGTCCCACTTTGAAGGCCTCAACCTCTGCTCCCACTTCGGTGACCACCCCAACTATCTCATGCCTGCCACCGCCATAATTGCCAACCATTCATAGATCATGATTTATTCAATGTTGTAGAAGGATGGATCTTTATTGCTTACAGCATCAATGGGTGAAATTTGTTGCAAACTACCCAATTAATGTTTGAAGCTTAACATTCATGTGCTCTGAAAACAAAGAGCACTTTGGCAAATTTCAATTTGGAAGCTCAGTAAAAGTATCAAACTTTAGGCATGGGTAAATCAGGCTTGAAGGACCTGGTTGTAAGCATACAAGTAGAATAATAATTGTCCAGCTTCTTGTGAAGCTAGGGTTTGGATTCTTCAATACTCATATATTGTCCAACTTACCCAGGAATCATGGGGTAAATGGATTCTTGGAGCTGATTCTTAATCTGATGCAAATCCGTGTGGCAAACTCCACAGTAGAGAATGTTGAGTCTTACATCCTGAGGTCCAGTTGGTCTGCATACAAAACAAAACAAACAAACAAAGATATGCAATCAAGTCCCGAAGGCTGTGTACACAGAGTACTTGTGTGATATTCAATGTGCAAACATGAACCAGGAAATGGGTTGCCATAGCTGCTTTTGCAGGTTAACAACTCTCCTAGTTCTACTGAGGAGAGGAACTTGAACAAGTCATCAATTGCAGTCACACCATGTTCAGTGATTGGACTTTTAGTCTCGTAAAGCAACTCCAGCGGTGCTCAGTATGTGACCGTGTAAAAATATTTCCTCACATCCAAGTTTAGTTATTTACTTTTTTCCAACCCCACCCATAAAACTAAAACTAGCCTAGGAGTGCAAATAGGTGGGCGACTACTAATAGCAAACCACGTGGACCAATCGTTATGATCAGCCAATCAGAAACAGGGAAAGGCAGATCATATTTATTACACTCTTCTCTGGCAGGTGTTAAGCTATGGTGTCCCTTCCATTTTGCTGAGCCAAACCGGCATGTTTTGACTTTTCTTTATCCAATTTTAATCTGCAGGGTAACATACTGAACACCGGTGGAGTTGCTCTTACAATATCACCTTGATATTTGTACTGAGTTTCATCTGCCGCAAGACACAGCCAGCAGCAACTGTAGGAAGACTCAGCATGATCATGCCGGCTAAGTCAACAATTCAGGTCAATGGAGATCATGGCCAAGGATGCTAAGAAGAAATCAGGGAAATTTACACATGAAGAAAAGGAAAACAACCAAAACAAAAAGGAAACAAGGAGAGTTTAGGAAGAGAAACAGAGAAACAACAACTCTGGTAGGTAACAATGGATCTGAAACCCATAGAAAATTTCCCATATCTTTCCTTGAAACCCATGATAATATCTATCATCTCCCTTCAAATCCCATTTGCAATCACCTGCGGGAGATCTTGAAGGGGGTAAGATGGCCTGAATCGTTCTGTGCAGCCCAGGCCGAGATCTGTCCACCTCCTTCCGCCCTCTTTATCGTTTTCGTGGACTCCATTTAAAATCCTGCAGCCCCAAAATTTTCTCACATCAGATACAAAGGTCTACCTTGAGCTAGCGAAATTGCAGAGAAAACAAAATATGAGTAAGAAAAAAACAGAGAACCGAGGAATCCCTTTTCTTCACTCAGTGATTCAAGAAAGGGGTGGCAATTTATGCTTTCTATACTGAGCTCGCTCTGCACTGCATTGGATGGCAATGCAGAGATTCCTGTACTAATAAACACAATTCCGAAATCAAAGACTCCAAAGACATAATGCAGACCTGAGCTTGAAGGCAGCAGCTGGTTTGCAGACACGCAGTCGATAGATAGCTAGTGCGATTGGGAATGCGAAGAAGAGACAATTCAATTAGCACAGGAAGCAGCAGCTGCAATGGTTGTGTTTTGAGGAGGAGCAGGAGGGAGGAGGAAAGCAGGAGAAGCAGCTCGTACTCGTCTTTGTATACGAGTTTTGTATACAAATACAAAACTCGGTATTTGTATCCCTTCCTTTGATCTCAGTGTATATAAATTTATTTCTTTTTTCCAAATTTACTTATTGGCTTGGTTCAGTAATCTACTAGCCTAATGGGGGAGAAATTACTTATCAATAATCAACCCTTTTTACTGGCTATATATATATAGCCAAAATTCTATATTAAGAACTTAAAAGTGCTAAAATCAAGTGCTTTTTTGAGATTTTTCAATAGCTGGAATTCGATCAATTTTTTTCAAATATTGCCAGATTTTTATACATGGTTCATGGGGGTAGGTAGCCAAAACATAGAAGGATTTTTGTTTTAATTAGTTATATATATTTAGTCTGTAGCCAAATTCGGTTAAGTCTTCCTGTAGATCATCAGCACTTTGGTCACATCACGAAAAATAAAATAAAATAAAATATTTTTTTTTAAAAAAAAACACTGTCAAAAAGATAGTGTTTTTTTTATACGGAGAATTTTTTTAATTTCATCTTGCATTTTGAGGACTGTTCACCCAGTGTTATTACTTAATTTTTGGGGAACTTCATGAAGTATTATTATGCCATTTTGGTCCCAATGGTTACAGTGAACTATACCCTTGTTTTCGACAACTTCTTGGAATATTTCATATTTTTGTAAAGGCCAGAACCCCTTACACAATAAGTGGCTTGTTTATGTGTAGGGGAAGGCTCCACTGAGCCTCCCCTGATTTGAGGGTTGTAGTCTTGAGTGCAATAGCCCAGGAAGTAGGCTCCAAAATTAAGGGAGCGTAAGAGCAGGCTTTCCTTTAGCTTAAAGCACAAAAGGTGAGGTTTTCCCCAAAAAGAGAAATCAAAATTTAAAATTTTCAAAAATGAAGTTTGATTGTTAGCATTTTCAACTACCATAAAACATTGCCAGATTTCTACACTTGGTTCAAAGTAGGTAGCCAAAAATATAGGAAGATGCTTAATTATTTGAAATTTTCATATGTATCTATCTCGTTTATTGGTGAGTTTGGCTAAATCTTCCTAAGGTTGATTGCTAAGTTGGCTACATTAAAAATTTGAACCAAAAAAACACTACCTTGCGTAGTTGGCGACAGAAAAAATTTGACCCCAAAAAACAGTACCTTGCTTGAACAGTGAAGTGCTTTACTTTACTTACTTTTTTTGGCTTTGATTTCCCCAAATTGTAGCACCGACGTGTGTATCTAAATATATACATGTTAGTCATCTCTATCATTCATAATGTACACTCTTCTGTACGTATTACACAATTTACAGGTGTCGTTTATTCACGTGTCCCCGTGTCTGTTTGATAACTCATTATTTCTGTAAGCATGAGTCACCGCCCGCGTGTCCCAGAACTACTTCCCTTGCCAGAGTAGTTGCTAGATTGCCAGGATTCGGTCCGGACGACCAGTCTTTTAATCCAAACAAAACTGATGTTTCAGCATAATATGAAGCCCCAGGAGAGGTGCATTCCCAAAATAAGTGGCCCCCCAGGCTGAAGGCCGACAGCTGGTTTATTTTGGGAATGCACCCCCCCCC
>Ga0116231_10000518_pt1 | contig 68109 bp, 46 predicted proteins | sample S1TSphgellanicum_2_FD_89695 | JGI IMG/M metagenome (GOLD analysis project Ga0116231, IMG submission 89695) | Host-associated microbial communities from peat moss isolated from Minnesota, USA - S1T2_Fd - Sphagnum magellanicum MG | ecosystem: Host-associated > Plants > Peat moss > Unclassified... | reverse complement strand
ACTTCCATACCAAACACTTGAAGCTCGGGCCGTAAGCATCTCTGAAGACTGAAGACGCATTCAGTAACACGCTTGTCACCAAGAAAAAGGACTCTTACCTTCCCTTTTCTTCCTCCCCCCCTCGTCTTCCTTATTCTTACTCTTCTTCTACTTGCTTTTCTTTGGACAATCAATCACCAGCCAATGTGGCAACATACCAAAATTTATTATAAAAAAACACTGGTTAGAAAGTTGCAAGTCAGTTTCAGGAGATGGAAAGCAGCCAAAATCAAAGAGCTTTACAATATAGAAAAACTTGAGATATTAGCACTCCAACAAAAGGATTCCAGATAACTAACAAAAAGTAATCCAATTTCATGATAACAACATCATTCCTACACACTAATCATATTTGCATATCACACTCAGAACTTGCCAAAACCCTAAAAAAACTTAACAAAAAAAAAACACCCCAATAAAGAAAACCCAACTAAACATTATGATATCTATATGCTATGTGCTTTCCATGATAAGTGACACTCAGTGCAAAATCACAGGTCGGTTTCAAGAGATGGATAGGTAGGGTGTTCTTAGGAAGGGCTATTAAAGCATCTCCACACCACACCTGCAAACAGCCCTTTTCATCAAATCTTGCATCAGGATAGCGTGAATCCTGCTGCAATCCTGTATTGATCTCCATTTTGCAGTGGTCATTTTAACCCCTTTTTAAAATCTTTTTTCTACTATGGATTCGGACAGTGACTATTACTCGTCCAGATGTAAAGACATAAATGGTCTTTGAGTGTTTAAAGGGAACTTTTATGACGTTTGTGGGTGGGGACAATGATCATTAAACACTATTCTATTTTTAAATGAAGGAGTTGTTTAGAGTTTTGGGGTGGAGATGCTCTTAGTCAATCCAGGCCAAAAATAGTAGAACCCAATTTTAAGAATAGAAATTTCCATGCAACCAATGAGAAGTCGCTTCATGGAGTGAAGTGAAGTGAAGGGGCCATCCCTTTTTTTTCTTGCCTCTTTTTGTTTTCAAGAGATGGATAGTGGTTAGCAGCAAAGAGCTTGACTCTAATACACATATACATATGCTCCAAAACAATTTCAGGCCTCAAAAAATTAATTCCAAACAACTACTTAAATTGGATTTTCAGAGAATCACATCGTTTTCCTACAAGTAATTATCTGTTTTTGCTATGTCTGATTCCAATTTCCGGATCTGTAGTCATTCCTACCAGAAGTTATCATGTTGCACATGATCATGTGCACTGGATAGAATTTGCACAAAAAAGCTAGCTTCAATAGATAAACTTGTATTACTCATCTGATGAGCTCACCCACTCCCTTCACCCTCCCCACCTTGAGTGAAAGTCTGATCTGTTTGAAGCTATATGAACAAGCTCCAATGTTCACATTTTGCACTCCCATCCTCGAATCATTTGCATTGGACTTTGTATTTCTTTCAGGCTTCTTTTCTTTGCTGATTGTTCCAAACTCCCAGTGCTGCCAATCATCAAGCTTCATAAGGTGTCACTGGCCATGATGTCAACAACCAAAGCTCAAGTAACATTCACACTGCTCCAATGTGCAGTACTCATGCTGCTGATGCTGCAGCAGCAGCAAACAGCGATGGCTCATAACTACATAGTAGGCGATGAAGCCTATTGGGAGGTGCCCCCTTTCCCAACCTACTATGATGTGTGGGCTGCCCATGCCGGCCCCTTTCTCATGGGCGATACTCTTAGTAAGACATTATGAATTCCTCCATTCTCTGAAAACCAATTGCATTCTAACTCGTGTCTAACTTCACATATATGTCATGCAATCATCAATCTCCCCATGCCAATGCTCAATGCACAGAGCACAATGCTCAGTGCTCTTTTGTCAAGTGTGTATTACAAAACATTAGTTGTATTGTAGTTTTATCGAACATTGCAAATCTTGTTTAGTTGATTTATTGATATGTTATTGATATGTTAATGATATGTTATTGCAGATTTTGTGTATAGAAGAGGTGATAGTGTATTGCGTGTAAATGGACCGGATTATGCCACTTGCAACATAGCAGACCCAATTGAATCTTGGACTTGGGGACCTCACTCATACTCTCTTAATATGGTGGGGAATATTTACTTCATCAGCGGAACTCCAGGTCATTGTGCCTCTGGCCAACGTTTGGCCATGCTTGTGATCTAGTGATGTTCTTGAACTACCATGACAAAATGAGCAAGTACGAAGTTTATTTCTTGTTGCTACGCATTCTATTATGAATCATGTTGTTTTTATTTCAAGTTGAAAATAAACTTCCAAGTTGCAAAACAAAGTTTAGAACTTTGTTTGTTTGTTATAAATAGGAGGAAGAGGTTGCAAAGTTGAAATTGTATTTTAGATTTTGTTAAGGTTTGTGCACCATCAATAACATCTCTGAGTAAAATGTGAGAGAATTATGTGCTAAAAGCTTCAAATTATTGTTAAAAGTTCTTTCAACTTTGCATATGTTATGCATGCAACATGTAAATACTAATTCACTAAGGTAACTCTTTAAAACAATTCAAAGCATTGATTTGAACAATCTCACTTACCACAATTGTTTTCTTTGCACCTAGACACAAAGCAACCTATTTGAAACTATTACAACATTTAAGCACTAGTTTACTCAAGCTATTTCCTCAAAAAAATTCGAGGCTCCCATTTTAACAACTTCATATGCTCTAATAAGGTTTTTTTCACCCCTACACAAAGGTTTATTTTACCAACCTTGTATTTTTACATTAAATCATAATTCTTGTTGGTATACACAACAAATGGTAACAAAATCACAAACATATGAGGAGAAAATGTTATCACTATTTTTAAACAACAATTTGGTGCTTCTAAAACAATAACTAAAAAAAACTTACTATGGCCACCTATCAACCCTTCACAAATGTCTTCTATGATTATCATTATAAGTTTCTTGAAACGTCTCAACTTTTGATGCAAGCGCATTGTCACATGACAATAGATGGAAATCAAATTACTTATTCTTCAAATAAAATAACAAAAATCTATTAAAGAATAAACCAAGAGAAGAAGACATAAACTTCAAAACAAGAATAAAATGTTGAATAAAATGTACATTAATAGTCTTATGGAAAAAATTGGAAGACCATATTAATTCTAGTCCCAAGCTTTGAAGTGGGCAATATATCAACAACAAACAACAATTTATAATTATTTGGTTTTCAAAGAAGTTTAACTTGTTTGTGAAATTGCTCAAGATTTCAAGGTTTAAACTTCTTATTTCCATAAACATTTGCTTGTATGCAATAAGCCTTTTCCATGCCTTGGTAATACATGCTTCAAGTCAAATCGATAGTCATATCATGCATGCTACAATTTAATTTGATTGCACAACTAAAATTTATAAATGCAAATGGGAAAGAGAAGATGTGACAAATAGTGAGTTGATGAGGTTTGACAATGAATTACACCAATCCATTACCCAAACACTTATTTCTTTGAGTATTTTATGCATAAGAATTTGGGATCCTATGGATACTTATTGTCAATGCTACCTATTTGTTGGGGTATTAGTTAGTTGTGGAGGTGCTTTTTAATGTGTGTGTGTTTAAAAAAATGGGCTTCTTTGATTGGTTTTAAGCTAAAAAAATATTCAACTATAAAACCTCCAAAAATAGCCTTTCCTTTGTCTAGTTATAGGTAGAAATTTGGGGAAAATATATGGGATAGGGATAATGTGTGGTGTTATTGGGAACACATTGGGAACATGATGAAAATATGATGGGAGACCAAAATCCCAAAAAAATTTCAAACCTTGCCCTCTTTCAAATGAAATAAACATGTCATAAATACTCAATTAATGTCATTATCATGGCCTTGAGCTTGCAACCAAGACTAAGATATGACAGATGAATAATATCATAAAATTTAAGTGCATTCACACAAATGCAAGAAAGTGTAAAAAAATGAATCTCAACACTCTTAAGTGGATTTTTGCTTTGGGAATCAAAGTCCCACATGTGTTTCAAATCTTTGGGATGAGGTTTTAGATAAAATATCTTATTGAAATTATGCATTTTTAAACTATTGAAAAGATTTTTAAAATTAAATATCGAATGTGGGATCATAGTTCCATTTGAAAATTGTTGACCAAATTTTTCAATATGTATATAATAATTGGTTAAACCAATTAATAACCAATGAGGTAATACAAACTAGTGAAGCTATTTTAGTTTTGGTTAACAAGTCTTAAGTTAACTAGTCTATTATATAATTGGTAACTAGTCTATTATAATAACCCGTTGATTAATAGAACAAGTTGATTTGAACTTGTGACCAATAACTTGCTATTTTAATTTTGAAGTTTATATTGGCTAGTGATTGTTTAAGTTGAAACAACATTATGAGCTAATATAATTAGGAGTCATTTTTTTGGGGGGTAATTCTTGAAAAGTTTTTTATTTATAGAATAATTTTACTTTGATTTTCTTCTAAAGTTTTTCCTTTCTATTTTTGGAATGTAAGCTTTAGAAATGTTCTTCTTGATGAATAAATAAGAAACTACAATGCTTCTTGTGTTTTAATATTCAGATTTGGATAAACTTGTTGATAATTTCAATAAACTAGAATTAGAAACTAGAAAAAAATATGTGAAACTAAAGGGATAGAAAAAATGCTTAATAAAAATGGCCAAAATAATGATAAAAAATCAACCTAACAATTTGATTCCCAACCATTAAAACAAAAAAATCAGGGTCAAATGACATTTGATTATAATGAATAATACAACATTGGAAAGGCATTTTCAAGGGATGTGACTTTGCCCTTGCAAATTCATCAATCGAAGTTTGAATGTGGGAGTTATGAGTTCACATAGTTATGAGATTCATAACTGGCCAAAATAATAAAAAATTAGAACTCCCGTTTTGAAATCCAAAGTTGTTCACATCCCTTGGTAGGGAGGACCCCTTTAGTAAAGAAGGCATGTTTTGGTTTCTTAAATCTAAATTCGTAACGGATTTTGAATGGGACCAAGTGAATGGTTTTGGGGAGGGCTAGGAACCAAAATCCCAATCCCTTTCTAGCAATATACTTCTCACATCAAATATCGATCCATCACACGGCGTGAAGGGATGGAATCAATCATCATTACTTTCCTCATCAAGGAAGGAATGAAAACGAAACACATTATTAGAGCCCTCAATCGACTCTGGCATAATTCAAGGCTGAAAAAAGTGGTTGTGTTAGTTTAGCTCACCCTTTCCCATGGAGTACATGTGGAGGTTTGGTTGAAGCAAATGGGGGCAAACAAAAATTGTTTCATCTACCATCAAGGAATGCTTGAGATTGCTCAACACAAGGTCATCAATGCCCTTGTGTCCTCCCTCTCTGGGGGGCCTTCAAACATCTATTAAATCATTGGGGCTCCACTGGCTTCATTTTCTTTTCTTGGATTCATGTTCTTCTTGGAGACATTTTCTCCAACTTTAACAACATTGATTTTCACCGTTTCAAAAACCACTTGGGTGGCTTTACTTACATCAATAAGCTAATTGACATTGTTAGAACCTTTCTCTTATTTTACTTATGGAGTGATAAATGTGCCTCTACTTTTAGAAAAAAAAAAATTCCACTTTAGTCCATCCTCCACTGTAGTTGGACCTCCATTGTTGAGGTTGGCATTGTGACTTGGGACACGATTCAACTTTAGGCTAATTCTAGGGACCCTTTAGGCAAGGTAGTTTAGAACGATTATTTTATGAGACTTGGTGTCGTCATGGCATGTTTGCGGATTGGGATGGTCACCTCCACTAGAAGCACCTCCCACCATTGTATATTTTAATTTTAATATGTGATGTGGTTATTTTTGCTTTCCCCCTCTTTTGGGGTTTTGTTTGTGACTATTTGCAAAGTCTACATCCAAATGACATTCTTCCTAGGGCTTTTGTTGTCTTGAAACTTTGGATGATCATATTTTCTTCAAATCAAACATGTTTGGAACATGTAATAGCAATATCTTATAGCCCTCAAAAATGTCTTTTCAATAATGTATTACATGTTCCAATTGAAGATCTTTCAAATCTAAATAAACAATGAGAGGGAACTTTAGGCATCTACATTTCAAAACCTTTCCAATGGTGTTTTGGGGGCTCAATTTGGTGTTTGTTTGCCTTTTCAACCAAGGCTCTAAACATTTAGAACTCTTGCATGAATGCAACTCCCAAAATAAGAGCGCATTTAAAAATCATTGGGCTCCATTTCTTGCACACTCCCCCATTTGTGAATGTGTGTTTCACACTCAAACACACTCTTTTAGCTTCATGGGCCCTTGCACTCCACATTTAATCGCAAACCTGATGTTAGGATTTCGACAAATGCCGAAGAACACCAACAAAATATAACAAAAAAAGCACCAACCAACACCAACAATGGACATCAAGGAAGTGCGAACAAACACCAATATAACACAACAATGATGTGTTAACGAATAACAAGGGGGAAATGAAAAGCACCAAGAGAACACAGCAAGGGGACACCACAAACATCAACAAAATGTGGTAAGGGGGCACCAACGTTTACCAATAGAGCCCAACAAGCTGGGAACATTAACAAGCATCAACAAATCACAAAAAGGGAACGTTGATGAATACCAATAGAGCATAGCAAGGGTGCTAATGAACACTAATAGAACATAACAAAAGAACATCAATGAGCACCAAGAAAGCACAAAAATGGAACATCGACAAGCATCAACAAAACACAACGAACACTAATAGAGCACATAAATGGAGACTAATGAATTAAAAAACACAAAAAGGTAATGTTGATGAACAACAACAAAACACAACAAGGGGCTGTCGAAGAGCATCAACAAAACAATGAACATCAATCAAGTAAAACAAAAAATTAAATTTAAATTTAAAACGCACTAAACATGTGCCTTATTTATAAAGAGAATGAGAGAAAAAAAAAGGTTAGAAGTTAAAGGCAACTCTGTTTTTGCAACATTTGTAACCTAAAACACTAATTCTAAAAGAAAATTTTAACCTTACCTACTATCTACCACTAATTTACTGACTATTGACACCCTGACCTTATTAGTTTTTAATACCCTAACAAAATATTTTAAAAATTAAATAAAAAGATTTCAAATGGACAATTTTCAACCAATGAAACCCTAACGTATTCAAAGTGAAAATTAGCTTGAAATCTTGGCTAGTTCTCAATTTTTTTCTAAGAGCCACTCGAAACTAATCTAAACTTTGAATAACACAACTTTCAAATACAATGTTACAAACAAATATATAAGAAACTCATCAACCTTCAAGTACAATCTTACAAACAAAATTAGTAACCTTCAAGTACAATCTTACAAACAAAATTAGTAAGAAATTGTGTTCAACATGTAACCTATTTTTGGGTCTTCATTCAATTCCTTCACATGGCTTCTTCAATGTTCAATAATAACAATCTATCACTCACAACCTTATTCTTCCAAGTTTAAACCAAGTATGCCTTATTTGAGAGAGAGACCGTTTTTAGGCTTGGATTACCCAATGTTGTTGATCATAACCATAACTTAATGGTCCATGTCTCCATTTGACCCTTCCTTTTTTTGGGTTGCCATTTTTACCCCAATGTTAAATCAACCATGGTTTGCATGCAACATGTAAGTATTACCATAGTTATTATTTGCCACACATTTTTCCTTTGCACCTAGGGACAAACTCTATGATGCTATTACACCATTTTAAGTGCCCATTTATTGAAGTTAACCCAACACAATTTAAGGTTCCCATTCTAACAATGCAATTAGCCGGATAGGCTTTTTTTTCATCCCTATTCCTCTTATATTAGTGTATAATTTCTACACTAATCCTATAACCCTTGCCTTTTTGAACAGTTCCAAGTCTTTCATCCACAACTAGGGGGCAATCCTGAAAGGTTCAGGTCTTTCATCCACAACTAGGGTGTGGTCTTGAACGGCCCAGATCTTTCATCCACAGCTAGTGCACAGTCCTGAACGGTCCAGATCTTGTAAGCCTAGAGAGCGCCAAGACAAGAAACAAAACCCTAATCAAGGGTACGTTGAATCTTCTTCCCGCTTCGTAGTTTTGGACGTATGTGTTTTGCTGCACGCTCTTGCGCTGGACGACAATGGTTTACTATTTCGTTTTCTCTTCTGCGTTTCCAATTGCAGTTCGCGAAGAGTTGCAGTCGATTGAGCACACTGATCCCTTTATGAGGTATGATTTTCGTTGTGTTTGTCTTTGTTAATTTTCTTCTTCTTCATAGCTTTTGCCGATGCTCTGTTTCTTTTGTCTGGAACTGCAGTTGCTGCACACACTGTTTTCTCCCCCGCTATAACAACGATGATTCTCAGCTCTTGTTTGTAGCATCCGTGGACCGGAAAAAAAAAAAGGCTCGGTAGTATTGGAGGAGCTCATAGCTTCTTCTTCTTCTTCGACTCTGCAAGCGTTTTGATGATAAGTTCCATAGGACTTTTTAGATTCCTCATATGTGTGGCACCTGAGCTCCAATTTTGGCCATCTGCGGTGAACAAAAATCAAAACTTTTTTTGCTTCTTCCGAGTGTTTTTCGGGGGGAAGTGCGTGAGGCTAAAGCCTTGAGGTCAGCTCGAAAGATCTGCCGGCTGCGACAATGAGACCAGTATTTTTGTAATATGGAATATAGCGCTTTCTCTAACATTTCATGATGATTGTGAAGAAATGTAGTAGGTCACGAAAGAATGGTTCGTTTAGTGGAAAGGATTGTGAAGATGATTGTGCATGGGACCCTAGCTTGGTGCTTCAAGGTGCTTTTATTGTTCATAGATTCCAAGTGTTATGAATAAACTCAGCTGATTTCAAAAGCTAACTGTGTTTGTTAGTCCATAGTTGAGTTTATTGTCAGGGTTTAAGGTTGTAAATCCTACAACCAAGCCACACATTATATGTCAGCCAAAGTTGTCAAGAGAAGAGGTCACTGTGTCCAGGAGTCATCCAAGCTGCCAGAAAATTTGAGTGCTTGGGTGATGATTCATGCAAGCTTGATACTCTGGTTTGAGCTGCCTAGAAAGTCTCTAACCCCAACACGATGGCAGTAAGACTTACGACACAGCTGTGTGTAAGAGAATCTCTGTGACACTTGAGTCTCCCATTTGTTGGCAGAGATGGTGGCAATTTTCTTCTACTTCTTATCAATTTTAGTGCACACCAAGTGGTGAAAATTTTGCTGTAGGGTTAAGTGTACTTTGCCAACAGTTATCCAACTTGAATTGTTGTGGGAAGGGTTGTTTGAGTGCAGGAATGTTGAGAACTCAAGATAGTCTCTGGGAAGCCTGTGAACAGAAGCACAGCAGTCTGTAGAGAAGGGGAGAGAGAGCCTCTTTGAAAGTGGTTGCCACTTTGGTAAGAATCTCTCTGCTGCTATTATTTAGTTCTTGAGTTTTAGGGGTCTCTGAAGAAGTGTGTTGTCAATTCTCTTGCCAACATACTTCAACTTAATCACACAGCAATTTTCAGCCTGCATTCATGTTTTGCATCATGCTTCAATTTCCATGTTTGCCTCAAGTGAGATATAGTGACAGAATTCTCCTTGGTTGCCATGTTCCATCACTGCCTGGCAAGTCAATGTGCTTCCTCAGTCCTACTCTTTGTTTTCCCTTAGTTCTCCCTGTATTTTAATTGTCCTATTATCTGATTACTTGTAATTTGCTTATAATGTGCAGTTTTGTGATATTTCCCTCCAAATGTTCTCAATGCATCCTGGATCATTGTTTGCTTCATCAAAATGCAGGATCTCATATAGAGTGTGCTTGGTGCATTGTCCAGTTCTCAGTACTCTGATTTTGTATGCTCATTTCTGCCAGACCCTTGAGAAAGACCTCTTCTACTTGTTCTGGGTAGATACCGACTTCATTCAAAATGTCGTACCTGACATTTGAATTCTGTATATTTTCCTATTCAGGTTTCGATGTAGTATTTGGAGGGGGTGGAGTTTCCATTTGAGAACAATGCTAAGAGAGAGGAAGTAAAGGCTGGTGTAAAGAAAGGGCCCACCAACTGGCTGGTAGGAGGAACTCACTCTCATCTCCGAGATTTCAGTTGCAATTGAAATGAAGCCAAATGGGAGCTCTTATGAGGATGTTCGCAAACAGCGTATGGAAGAAAATAAGCGGCGCATGGAGGAACTTGGCCTTGCAGACCTTTCAAAGAGCTTATCAAAACCCAAAGTTTCAAGGCCATATAGAAAGCGGCCGACACTTGAAGAGCAGGGTCTGCAAAGGCGTCGTTCCTCACGTGTTGCCGCCATCCAAGAGGCCAAGGAAGAGGTAATGAATAGCAAAGATGAATCAGAGGAGGAGGCCTCTGACTCTGGAGATTCAGATCCTGAAAGCCCTGTGGTACGGAAAAGTTACAGCTTTCGAAGTAACAGGAAGAGTCTGCCTTGGGGAGATTCTTCTAACAGAGCTAGCATTGAGGCAACCGAGGCTGCAGAGGATATTGAAAAAGAGTTGGAGAATCCTGGGTTTGTGATATCTATGCTGCAGTTAGATGTGTCCTCTGACTTCCTGAAATTTCCTGACAAGTTCTGTAAGGAGTATCTGCCTAGTGGTGATCATAAAATCAAATTAATGCATGAAGAGAAGGAGTGGGAAACATTGTTTGTAGCAAACCTGAGAGGACTCAGTGAGGGTTGGATGGGCTTTGTACAAGACAAAAAGTTGGAGGCTGGAGATGCCTGTGTGTTTGAACTCATAGCCAAAGATGGATTTAAGATTCATATCGTACAAGCATCAGAGCAAGCATCTGCAAATACTGGCGAGAATGGGTCAGGTGATAATCCAAAAAAAGATAAGAAGGGGTCCAATGGAGAGCAGGCAATTGACTTGGAGAGCTCTGAAGATGAGAATGTTGCGGATGCAACTGAAAGTGGGGATGAGTGGGTGCCTCGAAATGCATCTGATGAAGATGATGACAATGATGATACCTGGAAGCCATGATGATTAATCATGGACTATTTGTGGTTTGTGGTGTTGGTAATCTACAAGGGGAGGCTAGTAAGTGAACCAAAGACTGCATGGCTTGAAGTGAACCAAGAAGCCCAATATATGTTTGCAAAGTGTTGAGTATACAAGAGTGGGCAACAGATGAGACACACTAATAGTAGTTCTCTTTGATGTAGTTAGTCTGGCACTGCAGATATTGTTAAGAGAAGCCTGGATCACTGTGTGAAGCCCTTGTACATACTTGATCCCACAGCGGAGACTCACGAAGGATAATTACATTCAAAGATCCTAGACTCCTAGCAATCCTGTTTCCACTGTATCAAGATATGCTCTCTTGATCCTGCAAGTCTCCGCACCTTAAACTAGCAAAGATGGTCCATTGCATGTGTATTTGCTTGTCTTCACATTTGCTTCCTTCCATGGAGGTTTACAGAAGGTCAGGCAACTGGAGTAAGTGTTTTGTTATTCTATTTGAAGGAAATTTTCTAAGTATTTTGAACTTATATTTTCCTTAATTATAAGGAAAATATATAAGTTTTTTGAACTTTGTGTTCAAAATTCATCAAATTATTAAAATGTAGAGTGCTTGTAACCATAGTTGTCCAACAATCTTTCAAAGTGTCTTTACTCACTTACCCTCAAATTGGGTGCTCTTTTTTGTAGTTAATTTACTTTGTTGCTTGTTATGAATGAAGTGAAAGGATGTTCAAATTTGTCTTCAATGTAGTTATTCTAATCACTTGATTAAAAAAAAATTGTTGCCAATGTTCTTAATTTTAAAGTTGTAGATCCATCATATGAGATTAACCAAACATATGTCAGCATTTCTTTCCACAACTAGAAAAGTCGTAAGGTCTTCAAAAAATCTTTTTGTAATTTGATAAGAAGTTAAGTATATTTAAATTTTATTCAGTATTCAAATGTATACTTGAAAGTTATCTAGTGTTGTGCAAATATTTATCATTATTTTTTAAATCCTTTTTCTCACCTTTTCCTTTCTATGGAGGGTACACTCTCACAATTTATTGGGCTGGGTATGGAGTTCTACCAAATTTGCAAAATATTTAAAATATCTTTAGTTTTTTCTTCCAAAACACCATCTATTTCATTCTTTTTTCACATTAAGATGATTTAGCAAATTTGACTTTTAAAAAAAGGTAGAAACATTTACAACCATTCTATTTTTTGGCTACCTATTCAAACTTAATGTAAAATCTTGGCGATTCTAGCCCAAAAACATTCTAAACTTGGTGATCAAAAACCTTTTTTTTTTTGCAATTTCTTTTTTAAAAATCACCAAGTTGCAATATTTCACCACATTAAAAATGTTAATATATTATGCAATATAATTTGAAATTTATTTTTCTTATACAATATCAAAAAGTAGATGGGTATAACATTTTGAAAAACTACCATAGATGTCAAAAAGGTCTTAGGCTCATTGCATGATTCAATAATGCTATGATATAAATAAATGTCCCCCAATTTGTTGTGGATGTTCAAAACAACCAAATTTTGTTTCACAAATTCCCAAATTTTTCAAGCATAATTGGTGGTAAAATTCACCAATCTTAATGTAATACAAAGACTTAAAGCATGTTCCCTAATTCCTTATGATTCAATAAGAGCTTCAAAATAAGATGACAATCAATAAGTTGAGATCACAACATCTTCAAGTTGGTGCATAAGATATTGGAAATCCATTCATGACTACAATGTTCTTTTTTTAAAGGTCCAAAATACATAAAAGACTCACTCAAGATTATGGAGACAATTTGTAAATTCAACAACTAATATTACATTGTCAAAAATAGTCCAACAAACTTGACTTTCCTAGTGAACCAACACAAGTGATGTTACTATCTTTTACGATCAGCTCTTAAATAGCCTATTTAGGACAAAAACATTGTACATATGCAAAGAATTTCTTGGTTACATGCAAATAAATTGGTGTGACAACAAGCTCCAATTTATGGACATCCAAGAACAGTCTACCATAGTGTGCATGAATTTCTATTTATATACATAGATTGTAAGGATCATATTAGTAATTATGCTACTAGTTATTTCATCCCAAAGGTTACATAAATGTCATATGAAACATTTCATTGAGTTGACATGTTTAGGTTGTCATACCACTTGACACTCACTTGCTTGACTTGAATGGCAAAAACACCAATTCTACCAACCTAAAACTTATGGCTACCTACACCCTCAACAATCTCATGTCTCCCTGATGTATCTTTGTAGTGTTTAAACTTTGAACCAATCACATTGATAAATCATGTGTTGAATACATCCAAAATCAACTATCCATGCATCTTTGTCTATGGAAAGTTTTGACAAATGTTACTGCTATCCAAGCCTTGTAGCTTGTCATTTTTTGCCTATCATCATTCTTCTCTTCTTCCTAACTTTATCATTGTTCTTAGGCTTGTGAGGACATTCTTTCATTCATGTAGTCCAAGCATAATGAAGTTTCTTTTAGTTTTTTGCTCTCATCTTTGCATGCTTTATGTTATTCAAGCATCAAGGTTGATTGATGTCCTTTAGAACTTTGGTGGTTGAAAAATCAATGTTCTTTGCCACAAAGTTCTAGAACATTGTCTCTAGAAAGCAATTTGATTTGACATTCTTCAACGAAACAAACATGTTGTCATCATGTCAAGATTCTTTGTTGGACCATCTAGTATATTGTCTTAGGAAGACCAAAAATGGCTATGTCTTTTTGGCAAATTGTAAATGACTTTAAGAATAACAATTTAATCATTAAAGTGTTGCTTAAGCCTCAAAGTTACACAAGGCCAAGACATGTCTTTCATGACTAAAACACTTTATGATTACATGTTCTAATTTAGTCATGTAGTCAAATCTTTAGTCATATACCTTAATTAGTCATCATTGTGACTACATTGTGACCACATTATCATTACATGACTATAACTACAATGCAACTACATCATTAACCTACCTAGGTTAATAACTTACATGGGTATAACATAATAATTATTTACTACCTACTAGCTATTTAGTAGTACCTACATAAAGGTACTTACTAGCTACTAGCTATGTCCTAAGTACTTATTAAGTAGGTACCTACCTTAATTATTTACTTACTACCTCCCTTGTACCTAGGCCTACCTATTACTTACTACCTAAATAGTTATTAGATAAGTACCTATTAGTTATCAAATAGGTAATTATTAAGTAACATACCTACTACCTAGTAGTTACTAGATAGTAACTACCTACCAAGGTACCTACTAGGTTACTAAATAGGTTATAAATTACTAGGTTGATACCTAGGAAGGTTACAAGGTACTTAGCAAGAGTAGTTAGGCTACTAATGTAAGTTAGAAGAAAATATTTATGATAATACATGGTGACAATTTTTATCATTAAAACATGTGGTGCAATGGTTAAGGACTTCATCCTTCAATGTGAAGGTGAAGAGTTCAAATCTTCACATTTGAAACCTAATCCTAGGCTAAATTCATAGTCTAGGCTAGGTTGTTGGCTTAGCCTAGGTAACTAAGCTAATCTACATCCTTAGGTTGGCTATGGCATACATTCTTAGCATGTAGGTTAGATTTTTAGGTTATGATACCCTATGTTTTGATAGGTTACCTAACCTAAGCCAATAGGGAGCTAAGATAATATATTTTTGATGTCCTTCATGATTGTAGATGCAAAACTCAATCACAAAAGTTATCATCCTTCGTGACCATAATCACAAAAAAATGTCCTATTCAATGTGTTTTATTTGACTTCATAATCATGTAATCATGGATGTGTTAAATGACTACCAACTTAGTCATGGTTGGGGATTTTGGTGTTGCGCTAATTTATGATCATTTCAATATTTCCATAATATTCTACAATATCTTTTCCACCTTTCATATTGTGTTTGTAAAAGCTTTCTTGCAAATGGTGAATGTTGTCTATGGTTCTTTGCTCATGAATGTGAATTATGAGTTTGTTCCAAAATGCTACAAATGTTTCACATCGCATTAAGTTCTTTAGTGGTATTTGATCCATTGTTCAATTGTCACCTTTTCCCAACTAACGATTTTGTAGTTTCCATTGTTATTACAATGACATAATTTCTTGCTATCAAGATTGGTTTGGATTTTACCCTTGAAACATATCCCATAAGCTCCTTTTCCCAAAAGATTGTTCACATTTGATGATTCTCTTCACCATTAACTATTTCAACATTGTTTAGTTCCTTGGCAGTTGGATCCATTATTGATTATTTCTTTTCAATGAAAATTTTGACACTTTGTCATATTAACAACAAGAATCAAGGATATATATATAAGACCAAAATGCACAAATAAAGTCATTTTTTTGTTTTTGAGCACAAGAAACAATAAAAACTATAAATTATTACTTAAATTTATATTATCTTATGATGTAAAGACTAATGCAACCTTACAATGTAAGACTCTTAGAAGGCGTGTATGAGTATGGGCCCATAACTTTTTGCATCACAAACTTACCCATTTCATTGGTTCATTTGGAATTTACACAAAATATGTTATTTCATGGGTTCATTTTTTAGCACATGGATGTTGTGTGTTAAAAATATTTATGATGCAAGTATAAGAGGATGAAATATTTTCAAATGGTTGAAAATATATTTGAAAATATTTCATCCTACTTATACGTGTATCATATTTGTTTTAAATGCACAACATCCATGTGCAAAAAATATGAATTCATGAAAGAACAATTTTTGCATGACTTCCATTATCAAATCATGGGATGGGAAGTTTGTGATGCATAAATACTTCATCAAGAAAAAGGTTCATGCAAACATCTTAAATGGATTCAAATACAAGACATTAATTCAAGATTGTGGAGACTATCTACAAATTCAACAATTAATGTTACATTATAAAAATAATCCAGCAAATTTGACAAGAAATCAACATGATGTTGCAATCTTTTATGATTAGCCCTAAATAGCCTATCTAGGAATAAGTGTACATATGTAGAAAACTTTTTGGCACCATGCAAAGAAATTAAAATGACAATAGACTTGAACTTATGAATGTGCAAAAAGAGACTAAAAATGTGCATGACTTTCTAAGTATATATACAAATTGTAAGGATCTTATTAATAATTATACTAATAATTACTTTGTTTAGAAGATCTTGCACAAATGTCACATGAAACAATTCGTCCAATAGTCATTTTGTTTGTTAGGTAAGTGATTAATAAAATATTTTTCAGATTAGGGGAAAGAAAATCACTTACAATATTAAAAAGCAAATGACTATAACAAGGATGACAAATGAAATTGTTCTTGTGGAGTTCAATACGAAAGTATTTGAACATTGAATTCCAAATATTTATGCAAAATACGTGGTCTTTTGTTCTTTTTCTTCAAATCTTGTAACTCATTCACTGCTCATTTGGATTATATGGTGATTTTGGAAACATGCTCAAACAAACCTTACATGTTAGAAATAGAGTCATGCAATCCATCAAATTCAAAAAGATCATGCTATTACCTTTGAAGAACTTTGAGAAGGCATTAGTTGAAGAACAAAAATTCAATAAGCATTAAAGATTAAAGGAGATCATGTTTTTACTTTTGAGGAGGCATTAGTTAAGGAACAAAAGTTCAATAAGCTTAAAAAACTAAAGGGAATTGTGTTCTTACCTTTGGGAAAGCATTGGTTGAAGAACAACAAAATTTCAATAAGCTTAAGGTCATTTTTAGATTTTGTATTTAGTCATGATGTCTTTCTCCTTGTTTTTTGAATAATTTTAACTTTGTGGTTTGTTCTAATGTTCCTCATATTTCTTGGGTAATATTACCTTTTAAAGGTGTTGTCTAAATTCTACCAAATTTTAGCACATGGTTTTTAGTCACCATATTTAATATTAGGTTCCAATAGGTGGCATACAATGTAGAAGGATGTTTATAGCTTAAAAAAACTCATGTACTTTATAAAAAAAATTGGCTAAACCTTCTTATGGATGTTTTGATTCTAGCAACCTAATTTTTTTGGAAAAACAATTATAATAAAAAGTTGTGTCTATTTGTGCCATACATACCTACCTCTTCCATCCCTAAATATTTCACTCCTTTCATGTACCCATTTACATAAATATGAAAAGGCATATTAAGATGTGCCGCTTTGTGGTCATATTATGATATTAAATTACTCTAATAACCTACCAAACTTGAAGCTTAACTACCTAGACCTTTATTCACCAATATAAACATGAAAAACACAATATAATTTTGAAATCCTAAATAAATAATGAAGAACTATTGGGAACCATATGGGAACACAAAGGGAAAAAAATAGAAGGTGATTGGGATGTAATTAACATGGTAGAACAAGATTACAAATAGATGCATTACATGGATGATGTTACACTTTTATTTTAATAAAAAGTTTATTGGTTTGAAAACAAAAATATAGTGTGATTTTTTTTCATTATTACTCATGAATTCATTTTGAGGTAGAAATGTGGTTTAATGTTCCCTAGTGGAATGAAGGTTGACAAGTTTTGAGACAATTAACCCAATTTTACTCATATTTTTCTCAACAAAATTGTTGTTATGGTAAAAAAATAAAATTGATAAATTATGATACCCACTATTTGGCCATTAAAATACCTCACTCAACAAGGTGAAAATACTAATGTAGATGTCAATTCATTGTATATCCATGATCTTGGTAGTCCTAAATATAGATCATGTGAAGGTTGCTAGGTATAAAACCACACAAAAAATGCATATTATAATATGTCTGCTATCAAGCATAACTACGATCTAAAAACATTAAATAAAACCTTTGGAAAATAAAAAAAATGCTTAAGAAAACAATTGTTGAAGTAGTTATTGCTTTGCTCATCTTTTTTGTTTTATTGTAGGTTGTACTAGAAAGTGAAAAATACCTTCATTATTGTGAAATTTTGTTCACCTATGTTGCTACCTTCCTTGGTTGTTATATCATCTAATAACTTTTTTAAAAATAAAATAAAATAAAATAGAACCATAATCTTCTACATCAAACGAACTAAATACTTTCATTTCACCAACAACTCAAAACAACCACAAAGAAAAAGAAATATGGGTCACAATTTTCCATATAACATTTTACATTCTTGCTTATGTAAGTGAAATATTTTTCTTTTCTAGCCTTCTTAATCTCCAAGAAGTTATAAAAATGAATGAAGATTCCACATCCAAAACAATTTTAAAAAATGGGGCCCCAAAAAGGTTCCTCACCACCATACATACATGGGTCCTCCTTATTTTTCTAAATTTTTCACCTTATTTTCTAAAGTCATCTTATCCAATCTCCTTCACAAATCTCTAATTAGTGACAAATTAGTTGTCAATCATCCTATCTTTAAAGATTGATTAATCCAAGTCTACCATTCATAACTAAGAAATTAGTAGGAGATCAACCAAGCTAATTAGATTATAAAATTTACGAACTAAAAAATATTTTTCATTGGAATTCCACTCTAAAATTAATCTCTATTTATTTATCCCTAAAAGGGATTTCACGGCAATAATTACCATAAGGTAACATTCACCTTAGTTGAAATGACAGAAACTATGGGTGTCCTCAATTATTGTAATACCTTTTCAGATTTGATGGTAATACTATTTTTTAGAATTTTTAATTTTTAAAAAATATATATATATTTAAAACATTTAAAGTTTAAAATTCTATTTATTTATCAATTTTAGAAATTAGAAATTTTAATATAATTGTGTAAATTGTATTTAGGATCTATCATTTCTTATATTTTTGTTATTCATTATTTAATAGGTAATTGATGGTATAAATAAATATCTTCAATAAAAGCAACAATGAAATTGCAATGACATATGACCTTTGTTTCATCCTTTCCTCATGAGGCCTTGGATGAGAATGTGTGTCACATAGAAATGTTCCCAAGGTTAAAGGTTAAGGGATGTTCATATGGTTTTTGGGATCCTTTTTATGTGTGTTATCCAAAGGTCATTTTATCTTCTCCTTTCCCCATTTCTAGAGTTTTATCGGTAGTTGACCTTTCTTTACTTGATCTCATTCAAGTTTTTGAAAGGCTTTTTGAAACCATGTTTTAAAAATATAGAAGAGTTGCTTTAGTTTGTTGATAAGCCATTTTCCTCATTTTTAGAAGGGGTTAGGTTTCATTTTTATCAAGGCCATTGCTTTGATGGCTGGCTTGGGGAGCTTGGGGTTTGTAGCCCTAACCATTGCTTCTAAATTTTTGTAGAATTGTTACTTTTTTAAAATTAGAGGTTATAAAGGCCAATAGTTTAGGCTCATTTTCATTTTAGGTCCATTTGAAGATAACACATGACTTTCCTTTTAGGAGTGCATGTTTGCATCCCTCCTTTTGAATAATTTTCAAAAAAGGGAGTTGATATGCAAAATGACATTTATAAAATGAGCCTTTTTTTTCCAACGTCATCTCTAACATGTCTTTTGATCCTTGTTGCACCCACGTAAATCTTGTACAAGCTTGGGTTTGGGTGCTTAGATTTCTATTTGCCCAATTATTCAAACATTTCATGTGGCTTCAAATATTTTATTTTCTTAACACTACTCACCAAGTTGGAGCTCCGCCATCCAATAGTTAACAATTTGGTTTAATGCATTTGTGGCAAGCTTATATACTTCACAAGGATACATTTGATGCAATGTTCATATGGGGGGAATGCATTGTTACTGAAATGATGTTGGAGATACTTTTGTTTCCATTGCTAGAAATGTTGGGTTTCATGTTGTGTGTGAACAAACACATGTTGTCTCTTTGCACTCCTTTTAATTTTTGCATCGATAAATTGATATTACATTCATTTTAGATGGGGTCTACACTCTAGTTAATGTTGTCATTGTTGATTCCACTTGAATAAATTTAATTGTACAAGTTATCATTTCTCAAGGAACAATTGCAATGATTGCGGCCTAAGCAAAAGACGAGCTATATCACAATGGGCACCCCATGGATGTGTTTCTTGCTCTTGCCATAGAAATTTTTGAGTGTTTACACCAACATGCATACAAACAATTTTCTTCATCAATTTTCTAACATCAAAAACCATCATCACTTGCATACAATTTTCTTCATCAATTCTCTAACATTGAAAACCATCATCACTTCCATACAATTTTCTTCAGCAATTTTCTAACATCGAAAACCATAATCATTTCCATACAATTTTCTTCATCAATTTTCTAACATCGAAAACCATCATCACTTGCATACAATTTTCTTCATGCAAACCATTGAGGGTTGGTTTTAGATCCTATGTTGCTACTTTGATGACCACTTTTGATGGGTCCTCGTTCATCTCTTTTGCGACTCCGATTTAGTGCAATTGAATTGCACTAATCTCTTGGTAGGATGTTGGTGCTCTCTTTTTGTATCTCCCTTTCCCTTTTGGAGTGGATGTTTGTGTTTTTTTAAAAATTAAGTTTGGCAGGGTTTTATGAAGATGACCAAGGAAATGGAGGACTCAAAATACTTGTATTTCTACGGATGTAGGCAAAATACGTACCTATTTCTTTCTGCCACTTACGGCCTGGATTCTTCATCCAAGTCAGCAGCGGTGCGGTGGTATACCGCCTTCGCCACCTGGGCTGTGAAATGTCGGGCTTCGGCCCCCTGTCCTCGTTCTCCTCGGCTCCTGGCGGCGGCTTCCCTCGCGAGCGGCGAAGAGGAGCGCGTGCACGGGCGCTCGGTCGTTGTGTTTTGCAGCGAGAAATCGATGGCGTCAGGGAGAAAGAAGGGATCGGAACGCATTACTGACTGTAAAGCGAAATGAGAAGCTCTCGTTTTTTTTTTTTCCCCCGGAAGTCAAGACATTTAGTGGAGAATCGCTGCACAGTATTATTTGTGCGAAATTGTCGCTCTGTCGAAGCAGACAAGGGTAAGGAGTGGAAGGGGAGAACGAACAAGAACAGAAGTCGCACCGGACATTCGACAGAAAGGTGTGTCCGTAGTTTTGGAAGAGAATCGGCAATCGACTGAAGCATTAGTTACAACTGCAGAACGGAAATAAGAAGAAGAAGAAGAAGAAGAAGAAACAGCTGGAAGGAACAGCCATACACGAGGAGAGGACGGGTTTTGAGAAGGAGCACCTCGTGTGAGTCCTGGGAGACCAAGAGAGGAGAGTGCAGCAGCAAGAGTTGCAACTGCAGAACTGGAACAAGAAGAAGAAGAAACAGCGGGAAAGAAGAGCGAGACGGGAGGAGAGGACAGGTTTTGAGAAGGAGCACCTTGTGTGAGTCCTGGAAAACCAAGAGGTGCGATGGCAGGGGTAGGGGCAGTGGCACTAGCACAAACAACGGCTGTCACAAATGCGACGCTCGAAGCTTTTGCATCCGGCAGTCTACATCACAATGCTAGAGTATCACAGCAGATGAAGCTTTCCAGAACCTCCAGAATGCGGGTACTGATAGCTACCAAGGATGGCAGAATTCAGGCTTCTTCTGCCAGCTCTGGAAATGGATTCGCAGATATGAACCTCCCTGTGGTGGCGAAGACGGTGACATTGGAGGCAGTGGTAGCAACAGATTCAGCGACGACGACGTCGTCATCACTGTCCTCAAGCTCCAAGAAGAGGCATGCTGATGAAGATATCAAAGATGAAGCACGCCGCCATGGCTTGCTGAGTTCTCCCACGGCTTTCTCCGCCAAGTACGTCCCATTCTCCCCGGGTAAGATTTCAAACGAGGAGTACTCGCTTGATGAAGTCATCTACAGGAGCAAAACCGGAGCTCTGTTGGACGTGCAACACGACATGGAGGCTCTGAAGAAGTTCGATGGCGCATACTGGAGGAGCCTGTTCGACTCGAGGGTGGGGAAGACCACATGGCCGTTTGGATCAGGCGTATGGAGCAAAAAGGAGTGGGTGCTGCCTGAGATTGACGACGATGACATTGTCAGTGTCTTCGAGGGCAACTCCAACTTGTTCTGGGCTGAGAGGTTTGGGAAACAGGTACCGCATCTTCTCAAACCCTTTGTGCTGTCTGAAATGGATTGTTCTGAAAACCCAGTTGCATTCCCTGCATAGTTGCAAAGAAAAAATTCCACTGAATTGATCTGGATCGAGAGATACAAGAAACCCACACACCGAGTTCACACACCTTTATGCTGTAAGCGTTGTATGATGCAATGCATCAGGTCCCCTGATGATGATGCATAGATTGCTGGACTTTTGGTTTTGAGAGACACAGTTATGATTCCACTCACATCTGCAAGGCTCTTGTGAATGCAGTCATTAGGGTTTGTTAAGCAAGCATGCTCTTGTTATGGGTTTGTAAGGTTTAGAGATGATGAGGCACATAAAAATTTGCACCGCTATTTGGATATTGGGGATCACTAGAATTACCTCTCATTCATGCTGATTCTGAGAATGGCTGATGATGGGGTTTACTCCTTTTGAGAGGCTATTTGTAGGTTCACTTCTTGCCTGCAATGTATGCTTCCAGTTCTAATAATGGGTTGTTGTTGAGATGTAGACTGGCCATCACCTTGGCATGTGGTTTTTGCCTTCATTTTTGGTTAGGTTATTTTTCTTCTTGAGATGTCTCAAATGGGTAGGATCTAGGGTTTTTGAAGTCCTCAGTTGGCTAGTGAACTTTTTGCTTGAGATTTTCTTTTTGTCTCTGGTCTAATGGCTGGAAAGCTTCTCACTTGATATTGATTTCAAAACCCCCCACCTATGGATTGTTTAGAAAATGGACAATGTTAACTATGTTGGCAGATCAGGAATTGTAGTAAGCTATCCTTTTGTGCCCTTTTTTCTTCTCCAAACATGCATTCCTTGACTCTCTCCTTAGACTCCTCAAGGGTTCAGTAGCAGAAGCCAGGGTTTAGATTAACACGGTTTCAATTCTGGATGATGGGCTTTTAATGGTGAGATTTTGGTGGATTCCAGCACCATCTGTGTGAAATCCCTTGGGATGTGATTTCAATGTGGATCTTGTCAGCTGTTGATGCTAAAGTCTAGAAGACAATTGAGCATGTTAATTTTGAGATCACCAACCACTGTTTCCATTTATTAAACATAATTGGTTGTGTCCTTAACCATGTTGTCCAGTATGTGAATGAGGTACAAGCAGTTGATTCAATTGAACTGTGACTTAAATCTTATCATGCAATATTGAAATCATGAAGATACAGAAAGTTTTCTAACCATGGTCATGTCATGTGGAACTGAGTCATGAAGTCTTTGGAATTTGTAGGTGTTGAACATGACCGATTTGTGGGTGAAGCATTGCGGTATCAGCCACACAGGATCATTCAAGGACCTTGGAATGACAGTGTTGGTTTCACAAGTGAACAAGTTGAGGAGGTTGGGCAAGCCATTGCTTGGTGTTGGATGTGCCTCCACTGGTGATACATCAGCAGCACTCTCTGCCTATTGTGCAGCTGCAGGGATTCCTGCCATTGTCTTCCTTCCTGCAAACAAGATTTTCATAGCCCAATTGGTGCAACCAATTGCAAATGGAGCTTTGGTTCTAAGCATGGACACATACTTTGATGGTTGCATGCGATTGATTAGGGAGGTCACTGCAAAGCTTTCAATCTGTTTGGCAAATTCTTTGAACAGCTTGCGACTCGAGGCTTAAAAGACAGTTGCAATTGAGATATGTCAACAGTTTGATTGGGAGGTACCAGACTGGGTAATAATATCAGGAGGAAACCTTGGAAACATCTATGCATTTTACAAAGGGTTCTACATGTGCAAGGAGTTGGGGTTAATCCACAAAATGCCCCGACTTGTTTGTGCTCAAGCTGCCAATGCTAACCCTCTCTACAAGGCCTACAAAGATGGGTGGGAAAATTTTAAGCCTGTTAAAGCACTTCCTACATTTGCTTCTACAATCCAGATTGGTGATCCTGTATCAATTGACAGGGCAATCTATGCACTACAAAATTATAATGGAATTGTTGAGGAGGCAACAGAAGAGGAGATTATGGATATCTATGCGCAGGCTGATAGATCTAGAATGTTCACATGTCCTCACACTGGGGTTGCACTGACTGCCTTGCAAAAGTTGAGGGACCGAGGAGTGATTGGACCAAATGATAGGACTGTAGTCGTGAGCATGGCACATGGGTTGAAGTTCACACAGTCTAAGGTGCAATATCATTCAAGTGAGCTTGCAGACATTTCAAGCAGGTTTGCAAATCCTCCAGTCCATGTGGCAGATGATTTTGGAGCAGTAATGGATGTCTTTCGACAGAAGCTCTCTCTGACATAAGTTTTTGTGTCATTATCATTATGGTAGGAAATTATCTGGAAGTTATAGATTTCAAATTGGCTCTGCTTATGGAGCCACAAAAGTGGGAAGTTAGTTCTTAATCTCTCAGGAACATCGACTGGTGATGAGCATTTTCAATGAGAGTATCTCTGTTAAAGACTTAATGCAACATGTTCTCTAGAAAGAAAATTGTTTCATGTTCCAGAGAGAAGCATGATATCTTTGTGTCTATTGATCTCACATTCCTAGTTGGACAGCGAATTGGTATGTGAGTTGGTTCAATCCTTGGTGTGGATCTTTGGCTTCATTTCTATGTCTAAGCAGATGACAAAGTTCCCAAGGTTACGACAAAGTTCCCAAGGTGATTTCGGCACTTTTTTCAAGTGCTCCAATTATGCTGTTGGAACCTATGATCCACCCTAATCAAACTCTCATCAAGATAAGAGCTTCATGATTTCATAGTCTACTCTAGAATTGTTATTTATTTGTTGCGTTTCTATTGTTGTACTAAGAATCCGAGTGCAATTGCAGGTGACTGCAGAGTAATGGTGAAGGTTGTAAGATTCTTGGGGTTAAGTCAAGTGCAAATTCCAAACATGAAAATACACATTCCAGAGTTATCAATACATTGGTTAGGGATATTCAACTTGCAAGAGAATTCATGTTTCTTTGGCTATTGAAATATTTCACTAGGATTGGAACAATGTAATAGCGATTACTAGTTTCTGGTCTTAAATATTTGTGCTAGCTTCTTGTTGTTTTAATGTTGTTGCTTATGTTAGTTCTTTTGAGGAAAAAAAGTCGCCTTTGTGAGAATCCTTGAAAGAGGATAGAACTAGCTGAATTATTTATTGTTCAAGGATTTTCTTTGGGAAATTGGTGTCCAAAATGAGGACTTCAAGTCAATTTCTCGATACTCTTCATCATTTTGTGATGTAGCCACACTCATCAAGATCAAAGGAGTTAGCCAAATTTGGCTACAGGTCAGAGAGGAAACTAGAGTAATTTAAAGATTCCTGTTATATTTTTGGCAACCTGCTGGAACCTATTATTGTCTAAATATGGTGATTTCAAAAAGCAAATCCTCAAATTTTGGCGATTTGTGCACATTTCTTTCACAAGAATCCTTTGTATGATAGTTCCACTAGATTTTTTTTGGGGTTGCCAAGTGGTGAAAATTCGTCAATTTTTTTAAAAAAGCTTTGCTTATTACACAAGAGAATCAAGGGTTTTTGGGTGAAACGTTAACTCTAGGGTTTAGTGATTTCCCAAAACTTTACTGAAGGTATGTTACATTATTAAAAAAAAGTAACCATTGGTCATCAGCACACCTCTTATATTTCCAACACAAAATTTATGAGGATCAATGTTTTTTTTAATAAAAATAATAAATACTAAATTTTCATTTTTATATCGAAAATTTGGCAAAATTTAACCAAAAGTTAACAAAACTAGTTGAATTTATAATAGAAAAACAAATATTTCCAAAACATTTCTCAATTTCTTGGTCAAAAATTGGCGAAATTTCACCCCAAAAAAAAAACACATTGAAGGTTTATTTTATAAGAAACTAGAGGTTTTATAGTTGGTGTTTTGTACTACACAATTGTTTTCCTTAACATAAATGATTTAACTTTGAATGTCCGCAAAAATAATCTTCATGAAGAGAAACTTGTCAATACAAAAAAATTCATTTCACCTCTTGTTCAAGCAATTTTTTAAAATAATAGTGCTTTTTAATATTTTATAATAATGATGGAATTTTTTTTCAATTTTTTTTATGACATCATTATGTTTCCAAACTTGACTATGTAGAACCTTTGAAGTATACTACTCATGTCTAACCCAATTAATGATACCCATCAACTCATTATAATTACACCCAAGGTAGATAGGCTGGTGTGTGAACACTTAAGAACTCAAAGAAGGTCGAATCCTCACATATTGTTCCTTTGCTTCTAAAGCTTAAAAAATATTTGTGGTGCTTCCAATGCCACAAAAATTGCTCAATTTAGGAAAGGAATGGGGAAGATATGGCATGTTTGGTGTAATGGGGTTTAGTGTTCCATGATGGGTGAATTAAGACAAATTAAGATTTTGAGCTTAAAATCTTTGATTGGTTCATCTTTGCCTCTGAAATACAAAGAAGTTTTGTAAAGCCCTAGTTGACGCACCCTTCGGGTTTTTATTCACTCAAAACAGACTAAAAACAAGGAAGATCTGAAGTTGGAGCTTGAGAGGAGTCTAGAGCTATTCAAAAAACAAACTATCACTCATCCTCTTCTTGTGTTCTCTCCATTGCTTCTTTACTTTTGATGCTCAAAAAAGCATTTGTGGCCATCCAATTTGTGCACAAATTTTGCTCAATTTGATTAATGAATGAAGAAAATATTGGAAAGGGTTTGGTGGTGTTAGAGCATCTCCAGCAGTGCTCAATATGTGATCCTGCAGAGTAAAAATGGATGAGGAAAATCTAATATATGTCGGTTTGACTCAGGAAAATGGTTTTGGGTCAGCATAATTGCGCAGGTTGATGCTGGTAAAAGGCTCAGCAGCTCTGTGCACCTACAAAAAAGAGTGTAGTAAATATGATCTAACTACTAATCATTGTTTTTGATTGGCCCATCATAATGATTGGTCTAGGTGGTTTGTTATTAGTAGTCCCCCACCTATTTGCTTCCCAGTTTCAGTTTTATTGGTGGGGTTGCAAAAGAGTAGACAACTAAACTTGGATGTGAAAAATATTTTCACATGGTCACATACTGAGCACCGCTGGAGATGTGCTTCGGTACATGTTAGGTGATGGGTAGTTCTATCCGTATAAGATTTTAGGTTAGTACATTGCCATAAAATCTCATTGTTACTTAAAATGATGATTTTCAACTTTTCTAAAAGATTTGCATGACTTCCATGCAACTTGTTACTCAAAACAATTATGTTTGTAGCTATTTCGATTTTTACTGCTAATGGCATCATATCTATAAAAATAACTTTCAAAACAACTTGAATATTTTGAATGAATCTTATAATGTTTTTTGTTGATTGAGACATAAAACTTGAAATTTTAGAACACAAATGAATACCATATGAATGAATGATATTCCAAAATGGTTATAGGGATGTTCTATGCAAAGGGGAAAAAAGCCAAAAAATCGAGTTTTGGTATGAACTATGGGGTCAAAGGTGCCATAAGCAATTGAACATTGTAAGAAACTTCGCCATGGAACCCTAGAAATATATATTTGAATGATAAAACCTATACTTTCATATTTTTTTGTTTAGAGTGTCACTTGTTCAAATTATTGCAAACCGAGTTAATAAATTGATATAATTTATTCCAATGTTCCAAGCAATGGTTTTTTTTAGGAATATTTTTTGTTTGTAGCCAAAGTGGCTATCGTCCATATGAAGATGTAAAATAAATGGCCATCATCTATAAGAAAATTTAGCCAAATATAACCTTGTTGCAAAATCACACACACACCATAAACTTTTTGAGAACCTTACTTGGAAATCCACACATCCACACACTAACTAAAACCCCCAAGAGCAGCTAGAAACCTTACTGAAAAACCCATTGGTCACCAATTGGCTGGTCATGGAAAATGGAAACCTCACCAACCTAATGAACCCACACCCACACCCCTACCACATGCACTTGGAAACCTCTTGTTGTTGTCAAACCCTAGGCTAAAACTTGAACATAAATAGGAACACAACCTAAACACACACATGAACTCAAAACTAAAAACCTAAATGATTTGTACAATATTAGACTTGCCTTGAGCATTGGCTACAATGTTGGACTTGCCTAAGTGTTTGTTACAACATTGGACCTACATTCTCAATATTGGACACCTTCCAAAACAATCACATTTAACAAGAGTGATGATTTTAAGGTTTAGGTGAAACTTATTTCAACAATATTTACCCAAGATTGGGAACATACCCAACTTTGAGTATGGATATTTTAAAAATATATCCAAGGTTATGAAATGGGTATATTTTTCCAAGTTTATATACCCTTGGTTATGCATTCGATTAAAATATATCGATTTAGGGTAAAATAAATATTATACCTTATTTGTACCTGACAAACATATTTGGGTAATGATATACCCACACAACATTGGAACATTTTTGAAGATTCAATATTTTTTTTTAGAAAATTTTGTATTTTGAAAAATATATATGTATTTCAACATTTTTAAAAATATATAATTAATGATGGAATTGCCAAAGTATTATGGTATACAATGAACTTTTTTAAAATATCAGATGTTAGGTCATTAGCTAACATCCCAAGAAAGATTTAGCATTAAACAGTGACATGTTTTTAAAAATATTGTAAAATAGTAATAAAATTAATTTAAAAGTTGCTACCAAACTAAAAGCGAAATTCAAATGTGGCAAAAAACATTTAATCTTGAAATTTTGCAACTTTTATAAAGAAAAAAAAGAAAATTGTGACATATTATTCCCTTTTTTTAAATATATATTTTGACAAATTTTTACACCAAAAAAATGTTAACGGTATATTGTGTTTTTTGGGTGAAAACACATTAAAAGTGAACCATTTTTGTTCAAAAAAATGATGTATAACAAGTATTATAATACACAATAAGCTAAAATATTGATTGTATCCTTTTAACTATTCTAAACACAAGTAAGAAACTTTAGAATTTACACAACAACATTTTAGAATTCAAAGTTTATTTTGAGTCAAAATTAATCTTGATCCAATGGTTAAATGAGAAGGATTGGATAAAATCAATGTACATAAAAATATATAGTTTATAGTTTTTCAACAGCCATAAGGCTTCATGTTTATGATTCATGACACATTACCAAATTCTAAAAAAAGAAAAATAATAATGCAACGCCCATTATAAAAAAATTCTCCTCTTCGATATGGTAGTGGTTTTTCCCTAAAAAATAATATTATTATGCATGCATTAGTAATTTAAAAAATACAAAAAAACACACACATTTTTTAAATGAATTTTCATTCAAAAATAATAATTTTAAAATCATCCTATATTTTATTAATGTATATCAATATGATACACCATAAAAAAAATTCACCCAATAATTCCATCGACAACCCTATTCTGAAGTATATATTCAAAATTTCAAACTCTATGATGAGTATTATTTTATCATAGATATATTCTATACGTTCAAATTTTTCAATATTTGTTGAATTTTTTACCTTGTCTACATTAGGTTTTTTTGTGTGTAAAAATATGCCAAAATGAAAAAAAAAAAGCACAAGAAAAAAATGTTTGAAAACAATATTCCCAAACTTTTTTGTCACATTTTGAAAAGAATTGAAATTTTTTTGCCTCGTTTGGAATATGATTTTAATTTTGAAGCATTTTTTAATTTTTTATTTAAAATTTTAAAAAGCTCTAAAAAAGTGTTATCATTTAATGTTGAATCCCTCTTGGGATACTTGCGAATGATGCGAAATCGAAAAAAATATTAAAAATTAGTGGATTGTATACATAAAGACAAGGGTTATAATTATAATCTAAAAATGTACACAAACATAAAGGTATGTGGAATAGGTTTGTTGTGCCTATGAATGCAAAAAAAAAGTATATGTCCAATGAGATTGTTAGAATGGGAGCTTGAAATTAATTTGAAAAGTTAACTTCAACAAACTAACATTTAAATTTTGGAATAACCTCATAGGGTTGTTGTGTTTAAAAGTAATGAAAAATTTATGGGCAATGAGATTGTTCAAATCAATGTGGCTTGATTTTTTTTTTAATTCCCATAGTGAACTAATACTTACATGTTGTATGTGACGTGTGAATTGCAAAAAAAATTTACAAGTGCTTGGGGATTTTAACACATCATTTTCATTTGAACTTCAAGCGATGTTGTTATAGCTGATCCCAACACATACCTTTTATTCATCGATCTTTTTCTACATGAGGATTCATTGTTTAAGAGGCAACACAACTAAAAGAAAGGCACTATTTTGCAATTGACACCTAAAAGATCTCTTCCTCATAATAATGATTAAAACATTTGGATGTTTTCACAAACAAGCGGATGTCTATTTACATGATTATGCCAACATGACTTGGGGAAAGAAAGGGTTAAATGGTCCCTCACTTTTCATTTCGTTCATTTTTCTTTTGTGAAAAAGTTTCCCTCACAATTCAAAAATATAAACATCTTCCATCCTAAATTGAGTGGTAGCAATGGATTTGGCCACCTCTTGAATTCCCTCTCCCAACCCCACCTCCCATTCCTATTGTCGATTTGTTGTAAACAAGTGGTTAAGAGCTCCATATTAGTCCTTAGTCTTGGATGATAGTTGAGTTAGAAGCCCCATTTAGAATTTCTATGGGATTTAATGTTGTCTTTGTTGGAAGGTGCGTAATTCTAAATTACTCAAGTTTAGACTTCTTATGGGATTTGGTGTCTTCTTTTCTAAAGGTGATTTGAGTATTATAAAACCATATTCCTGCTAAACAAATATTCACAAGTGTGTACATAGAGATGTGTCTCTAGGAAAACAAACCATGCGGATGGTTTTTTTTTTTTTTTTTTTGGCAAAAATATGGGGCATTATTTTCTTCCTAGTGGAACCGTTTATTGCCAATTGAAAAACATATATGGTTTTGCTTGGTGAGCAAGTCATAAAAAACATATCTATTAAATTCTAAAACATCCAAACTATGGCACCCATGTTTACCCCTTTCTTCTTGCCCAAGAGTACTTCCACCCCTCCAAGCTACATACATAGGTTACACGAAAGTTCTCAAACTACAACATCAAAAGTTCCAACACAATTTGTAGTTCTAGATTGATGAAATGCAAGGTTAGGTAGGCTAGTAAAAGTGGTTAGGTACTAGATTTTTTTTCCATGCATTCATTTACAACATCAACCTAAGATTGTCATTACCTTAGTCATCACAATATTAGCCACAAAAGAAATAACACACATGAAAACCAATGTATTTTTTCTAACAAAATTTGTTGTTCTTTCAACAAAAAAATTGAATTTTTTTAATCCTATTATAAATTCAACTAATTTTGTCAAATTTTATGGAAACTTTTGCCAAATTTTAGAAATCGCAAATTTGAAAAAAAAAACACCCTAATGACAAGTGTGAAAAACCTTTGGTAAAATATCTAATGACTCTATGTTATAAATTTGAATAAACTCACCACAAAAATCTTGAAATTTCTTGTGGGCATTTTTTCTATTGAAATGCCCATGTTTATTATCATCAATTGTTCTTATACAACCCTTTAAAAATCTTTAATATGTGCAGGTCAATCTTGGCCACTAATGGATGTGCAAAATGATGACAAGACATCTAAACATATTTGACCCACAAATTAATCATTTTGACCATGAAATTAACTATTATTTTTAAAGATGTTTTGGTATTTGTTTAAAATGTTAGAAATTCAAACATTCATCTTTCAAAGTTAAATAAGAAACTTTTTATATGATGAAATCCAATATTTTCTAATGAAGAGACAAAACCAATTATGCATATATTAGGAAATATGTATTACCATGCCCCATTATCAACATTGAAAAGGATGACAAGGTTGATATAATATTATCATGAGCCAATAAAAAATTAGATTTGGGATCAAGTTTGGTACACAAAAGCTTGGACATTAATACTTTTAATTGCATATAAACAAATTATCTTTTAAACCTTTTTATGCAATTGATTTTGAACTTTTTTTTCTTAAATGATGTGTTCTAAGTTGTGAGTTATTTTCAATTTATGAGTTGGGATTAATGAGTTTCCTTCTTTTAAAAAATGGGAAAAATTATAGTGTTGTGCAAATTTTCTTTTGAATTATTTTTGGAAAAACATAAAATTTTCAATGTTTTGTTTTAGTAAAAATTCACTTGCCATAATTGCAAGAAAGAGGTGTGTGTGTGAAATCTTTGCATACTTCAAATTGTAACTATTTCACATCCAATAAGGTCTAGGTCATGAAAAGTTTGGGGCTTTAAAAGACATTTAATCAAAATGCTTAGGTATGGACCATTTTAAAATGATTATATATATAAGAAACATCCACAACTAATAAGGTAATGGCATAACTATTTACAACTTTGATTATAATGCAAATTATTGGCTTTACTCTAAAAATGGTCTAGTTACCAAATTAAACAAATCTTACTTGACCCAAAATAGGTAACCATATAAGTAATATACCAATTAGCATTGCAATCACCCAATATGAATTAACTTATTGAAGCTTCTATAAAGAGTTCCATATGGTGTTTTGGAAATACCAAATTGTTCCTAGGAATTGAAAAGAATCATTTTTGAATTTAGCTATGGTTTCAAAATATTCAAATACACATTCTTGTGATGCTCTTAGTATGCCATGGATAAGGTGGTTTATGGAAATTTGCACAGCTAGTATGAACAATATGGCATGTCAATGCTTATATTCGCCAAATTCAAACCAAAACATTGGCTATGAGTGTTATAAGTTTTAAAATTTTGCCAACATTTTGAGGAAAAAAAAAATTTTCAAATTCAACACATTTTAATTGAATTTTTAACTCTTATTGCATGGATATAAGGGTTATAGTATTGACTTACTACTATTGTAGCAAAGGGGTGGCTTCAACACATGCTCATTGGATAATTAATTCATTTTGAAGATTCAATTTCAAAAATAGAATATTCTTTCAACTATTTTCAAGAAAAGTTACTTTCTTTCACATAAATTTTTTCTTTGAGAATTTTTTTTTTTGGGGAACTTTTCATCTAAAAATATATCATTTGTGCTAAAAGGTAATATATAGGTGTTAGAGTGAAAAAAAAATTGTTATGACCAATGAAATTGCTAGATTTGATCATCTAATTTTTTGTCCCTAATTATCTTACTGTTAATTTGTAAAAATTAGTTTGGTGTGGTTATCTTGATTAATCTTATTTTTGTATACCATTGTGGTCTCAATAAAAACATAAGTGCTTGCAAGGATTTTGAATATCTACCTATTAAAATAGGGTTTTTTTGGGTATTGCTATAAAGACTTTGACAAAGTGGTGCACATGTTTGTCATTTTGCAATTTTCAAACAAATGGAACAAAAGTTATTAAATAAGAATGATTTTGATATTTGGAAAAAAAATTAAGATTAATTTAACAAAGTTTCATAAGGACTCTAAAATTAAACCCATTTCGATTGAAGTAATAATACAATGAGGCACATTACATGAGGTCTAATATATTGGTCGGCCAATGGCATAAGGGCCCACTGGTGAACATGAATATTTAATATCTACATAGTACATGCTAATTGGTTTAATATATGTACCCAAGTAAGTTTTTAAAGTATAAACTCATATATTTTTAATCACAACAATAACAACAAATTTCAATTATGTTATGAGCATTGGTAAAGGAAGATAGACCAACAATTATAATGGCAAAACATAGGATAATAATTCTTAAACATCATTCACCCATAATGTTTAGACAATAGTGTTAAAATAAGTTATCATGAAAAAAATCATTAGGTTTTTGAAAACTAACATATCTAAATCACCAATCACACTTGGTGTTAAATGTAAGTTAAATCAATGTTAAAACACATAAGGTTAATCATTAGTTCACACCAATATAATTACACGACATTGAAATTTAGGTGTCATTTAATGTGACATCAAGTGTTATATTGGTATTAAAGTGATGGTAAGCTACCATCAAATCTTCAAAAAAAAAAAAATTTGGATTTAAAAGTTCATGTTTCATAACATCCTTGAAAGGGTCATTTAATTCATTGTTTCGTCCCCGCCCAATGTTTCCTATGAGAATTTCTTGGTTACACATTCCTAATAATAATGGATTAAAAATTTAATTGTTTAAGCTTAAGCTTCTTGAAATTTGATTGAACCTAAATTGTGAAATAAAGGTTGAAACTATGATGTTCATGGGGTGATGTAAGTAGTGGACCTTAAATAAATAATCCTTGCTTTTTAAACCAAGTTGGCTTGAGTAGTATCATTTTATCTTGATTGAACTAATGAAAATCTCTTGATTAATACATGATTTCATGTGTGAATCATGATTGTTAGAAGAATGAACTTTTAATTTGTTAAGTAGGAAACCCTAACACTATGTTATTGTGTGAATGCACCTTCAATGTTAGCTAACACTAATTTAAGGTGGTAAATATACAAATGTTGTGTGACATTTTGTTAATGGCTAGTTAGATGTTAGGACTCACATTGTTAAAAGTCCTCACACTAAATATGAAAGCACCTTAAATGTTAGGAAGCATGAAAGTTGATGAGAACAAAAACATGTACCACATTCACATCTAAAGGCAATGTTAGTTGTTGTGACTTACATCATTGCTTTAACACTTCATCCAACAATATCCCATTCATACAAAATAATAATAAAAGGTGATAAGTGGGAAGCACGGTGGGACCAAATTATATGTTATGTAACATTGAGTTAATTGATTTTTTGTGCCTTCTTTGCATAACATTGCATGAAAAGCTTAAAATATAAGTTTAATGCCAAAATGAATGTTAACTACCACACACACATGCATAGTTAGTACCACATGTCAACTAGGATTCCCCCGTCATTGCCAATGCTATTTGACATTACATATGTGAATGCAAGCCAAAACCAAGAAAATCAAACATTGTCTCACCATTGATTTAACACTAAGTGTGAAATGCGCTTTAGCATGGAAGGAGAACAACAAACAAAGGAAAAAAAGAAAAAAAAACTAAAGTTGAAGATTTGACATGACTAGATATGTAGAGTGAAAAGACCTATATGAATTTTTAAAAAATATTTCAAGGTAATGTTATATAGTGGAATTTTTCATTTGCAAAATGTGGGTGTCTTGAAACACATGCCATCCATTTTATTTTATTTTTCTCACCAAGTATCACAAGAAACAAATGAAGAAAAAAAAATGTAATCTTACACTTGTAGGTGTTTCCACCAAGTATGGTCCAAGGAACAATGCATTCCCAAAATAAGCACCATTCCCTTTACTCTCCCTCAAGCATCAAACATGTGATTATTTCAAGAACACTGTGCTCCTCAAATGTTATTCCTACACAAAATCATTCAAAAAGAAAAACAATGGTGACAATTTTCAAATATGCCCTCATAATTTATGCATTACTAAACATTATAAGCCCTAAATCTCACACATACATACTAGGAGATAAGTAAAAGAAGTTGTAACTTGTAACCGATAAATCAAGAGGAGTCATTGTGAAGATGAAGCTCTGAGTATGAATATGCAAAAGTCTAAAGGAGGCCCCAATTAAAATAATGCACATTAGTCCATATGATACATGTTTACTCATACTTCTCAAGGACTCTCTCTCCCCCATTATATTACATATTTTTCTATCCTAAGACATTGTTGTATATATATATGGAAAAAGTATATGGGTACTTCCCTAATACCTTTTTCACATTTGTGGTCAGTAGTTGGGTGAACCTCATAACTCACATTCTTCTTTGCCCCATGACCCATAAGCCTGACACTCTGGTACAATCAATTATGTCTGATAGTCAGCTTGAGTGCAATGGTTACCCTGAATAGCCTCAGCACTCACACAACTCTCCTCCATGCTCGGTTACTTAGTCCATATCCACAATAATTTTGTCATATAAGCAAATTGTGGCTGGAATAGAGAATTCCAGTGTTAGGGTTTTGATTTTTAGGGTTTATGGATTCTGATCAGATCTTGAAATCGACGGCTTGTAAAAAAAACCCTAAGAAAACCCTAAAGTATCACAATCTGGGCTACAGATCTTTTCTCCGCCGCCCCGTCTGTCTTACTCTTGCGCTCGCACCTGCTTCCGTCTCTTTGCAGTAGCTGTTAACCGGGCAAGCACATCTACGCATCTGTGCGAGTGCGGACGAGTTCCAAATCATCATGGTAAGTTCTCGTGATGCACTTCTTTCTCGAGGGACATAGAGTTTCGGACTAGTGATGGCTGTTTTTTCGCCCCCTTATGTCATCGATTCATTCGATGTTTCTTGTGCACCTTTCGAGTTTCTGTGGGCCTTCGCATGATTAGTTCTTGTATGTGATTTTCTGTCTTCTTTTTCCTTAGCTTCCGGGGCATAGTTTGGATTTTAGCTTAACTAAATCTGGAAATTTCAGGTTGCGAAGGTTGGACTGGCGATTTTATTATTATTGTTGTTGTTGTTTTCCCTTCTACTCCCCTTTTCTTTGATTCAAGACAAGAATAACTGCGGAAACGTTGAGCGTCAATTTCTTTCATGTTCCCTTTGGACTTGTTTCTAAAAGGATTCAAGAGAGATTTCAGGCAGTGGAGTGAGCATTGTGGTTTTAGGGTTTCTTGAATTTGGGTTCATGGTCACTTCTTCTTCGAGGTCTCTTGTTCTTCTTCTTTGTAGAGAAGAAAGAGTCGGTTTTGGGAACATTTTTTGGCACGTTCTGACTACTGTGTTGTTGGTGTTCTGGACTCCTTGTTTTCATTTTTTGTTAGTAGACAATTTTTTGAGACTAGTAAGTGTTTGTGCTTGTGTGTGTTCAGGTGCTTTCCAACGATATTGACTTGTTGCACCCCCCTCCGGAATTGGAGAAGCGGAAGCACAAGCTCAAGCGACTTGTGCAGTCTCCAAACTCATTTTTCATGGATGTCAAATGCCAAGGATGTTTCACCATGTAAGTCTCCTACTTGGTATGGATTTGGAAAATGGAACCACATCGTCACAGCTCTTCTTGCTAAGTCAATTGTATCTATAAGTCCTCAAACGATGTGGGTGGAAATGCAGATTCATTGGGTTGTAGTAGGGCCTTCACCACTGTTTGTAGCCTTAAGTTGACTTTTTAGGGTTTTCTCTGAGAACTGCTCTGCTTAGTTGTGTATTCGTTTTTACACTTAGAAGAGAGCAGCAGTGTTCAGATTTTGTTCTCACGAAATGGTGTGGTGCATTCTGTCATGACTGCAGAACAACAGTGTTCAGTCACTCGCAAACTGTGGTATTATGTGGGAGCTGCAGTACAGTACTATGTCAACCCACAGGAGGCAAGGCCCGGTTGACTGAAGGTTGTTCATTCAGGAAGAAGGGCGAGTAAACAAGTAAACCTGCAACTCTCTACAAGTTTTGGCAACCAACCTCCATCACAAAGAAACTTGCAGATTGATTCTGTCGGGTTTGGCTGAACATTGCCATCAAAAATTGTGAGCAAAAGTGATGGCTCTATGGTGCATTAGCTACTGGCTGAGTTTGGTAGGGTCCTACTAGGCAGTAATCTCTGGCTGACTTGTGAGTTCTGAGCTGTGTACCCAAATTCACAAGAAATTGTGCACCATAGGGCACTTTCAACAAGTCTAACTATCATTTTTCTGCCTACTATCTCAACGTGATTCCATGTCAGTTTAACCTGGTTTTGTTGTGGATGGTATTTGACAATGCACAATGACAATTCCATTGCATACAAGCAAATGTAATAGAAATGTTTGTGTTGAGATATGAGGCATAGGGATCTTAATATCTCGCTGCCACACTTTTTTTCACTATTCTTTTCAGACTGGATGGGTTGCATTTATCCTATCTGCTGTTGTTTGTAGCATTACTTATGGTCTTTGCAGTAGTTGTGTGAAATGGATTGACAACAAATACTTTCCACTATGTTCCAGTGTATATACCCTATTCAGTTATAGTGCTAGGATGGATTTGGTGGATGTAGATATTAGATAGACTAATTTGGCTTCACAATGTGAGTCATGATGTTTGTAAGATCTTTTTAGCCTTGAGACTGTTGTATGTTGCTAGAATCACATTTTGGAGCCTGGGCTGGGTGGTGAAGAAATGTCCAAAGTGAGATGCACCTACCAAAATTGCATTTGAGTCTGAGTCCAAAGACTTTCTCTTGGAATCACAATAATGTGGTACTGCTTCATTGCAGGTGTGGGGATTTGATGACGCACACACTTTCTCATCTTATGTACTCTGCAGCACTAAGAAAGAGAACATCAAAGTCCAAGACCCCAAAACACTGGCAGGCCTTGACCTTGAACATACTTCTTTGCTTCTGTTCAATCTAACATGGTTTATGAGGTGTTAGTTATTACAGTGTTGGTCTGTTATTGACTTTCGAACTTGGGAACATACTATCCTAGTCCTGGAATTACATACTTTTCCACATCTTCATACCAGCCTGGGCCTTGTAGTGACCCTTCTTAAAACTTTTACACCAGCATGTTCTTGGTATTGGGTCCAAGACTGATTTTGGGGCAGCTATATATACTTGGTATTGACACTGGTACACATTTGGTACAAGAGTGGTATCACCTCAAGTCCCTACTGGCTGGTACTGCCTCCAGTTATACCAGCCTGGTATAGGGTCCTTGTGTTGATACCAGGCGCAGACTTATACCATAGTACCTTGGTAACTTCAACACTAATTATATTGTTTTCAGAAACATTGACCAACACTAGTTATTACCTGTATTTTATCTAATGTCATTTCTTTTGAAGTTCATACATGTTTTTGTTAGAAGCTGAGCAGTTCATTGTGGGGGATGCTGTAAGACCAAGTAGTTTCTGATAACTACCCTGTTTACAGCATCCCCAATTCTCCTGTTATGTGACAAACAATGAGGAAAAACAATGAGGAGAGATGATGCTACTTTTGCATCATTTCTATGAATGTGCATGTGGGGTACATAGTAAGTTTTCCTTCCTTTTGTCAACCATAGCAAGTGATATATGAAAGTTGCTTTGATGGTGCAAAGTCAAGAGACAGTAGTACTAACCTTTGGGCCCCAAATATGATTCCGGATTTCATCATCAATCTTTTCTCGCAGTGCTGGATTTTTAGCAAAATAATCGTCAACAGTTTGTGTGCTCAATGCCTCCTGAAACAAGGGTAGTGATTGTAATTCAGTTTGTCCAAAGTATCATGATATAACACAGAGGGCCTCATCATCTACTCAACAATTTGTGAAAACCACAATATGATAGTTGAGTTACAAATGATTTACAAAACATACGTTTCAAATGTACAAATTGGGTTCTTTCAAGTTTGTCTTGTATGTTTTGAGGTGGTTTGATTCTGAAATGGCTTCACCTTTTGCTCTTGAATCCTCTCGATTTCCCTGTCAAGCATGATGATTTTTTTCTTTGAAGCATTCTCTTGTTCGGTTGCCTTCTTTAGCTTTTCATTCAACAAATCTTTGTCAATAGCTATTGGGTCATAGAAAAAGCAAAACCATAAAAAACATTTGTTTAAATCATTGATGTTCATTACAACATTATGTAATTTCCACAACAAAAGCAGCCCCTTTTTCACATAGTGCATGATGTGTTAACATGGATGACATTGTGAAGACAAATACCATGGATTGTAACTTTTGTTTGTATTCAGGTGTGAATTCATCTTCATAATTGGGGATTTCTCGTTCTAGAGCTATTTTCACAATCACAAAAAAAACCATCAGAATGAGAAACTTTTCATGCCCATGTCTTTCTCCTCAGGAAAACTATGTAATGAGAACAACAATAGGTGCACACAACTGCAACATTTGACAGATGCTATGACTTACAAGCATCAGCCCGTTCGAACATGCTCACAAGGGAAGGCCCTATTTTGCTTCTATAGAATTCCCAATCAATGCTTGGTGTTTTCTACATACAACCACTTCACATATCAATGCTAATGTTCGTAGGCCAAATGAGGCAAAAGTTCAAGTTCATTTGCAAAATTAGAATGCAATAAACATGTTAACTTGTGAACATTGGTAATAAAGTTGCATATTTTGGTAATCCATTTGCAAAAAGATTGGAAATTGCCAAGGTTTTTGTCTTTTTGCAAGTTGTACATCCAATAACATATTGAAATTGCTTGGACATGGTAATCACCATTTGATGCCTAGTTGGTTAAATTGATCAAATGTCCATCAAACTCTTGTCTTTGATTTGTTGGCAAATATTTGGTTGATAAATTTAGCATAAATTAACCCAAAAGATCAGATTATTACACAAACATCAAGACATATTAACACGAAACACATTTATTGTATGTATTTGAAGATGCACAAAATTTTGATACATCACATTGAACTTTACGTTTATGGTATCATATTAAATGAGCAAATAAATTGATAAACACCACAAAAGGATCAAAATATTGTTACAATTGATAGTGCAATAAAGTAAGGTAATAAACCATGTTGAATGTGTCATTGATGGTGGTGGCAACATCTTCATATGCAAGACGCAAGGCTTGAAATTGTTTTTTACCAGCTTCGGTCACCACCACTTTGCTAATGTGATCCCAATCTATTGCTCTACCGAGGCTCCCCTTTGCACTCATTTGTGTTGATTTTAAACAACAATAGTTCTATCAAATATATTGGCCTTCATTGTTATCTAATACTTCACCAATGGCCAATTTCAATGTAGTTAAACTAAGGTATTTGAAGAACCCTAACTTACACTTAGTTACATGTTTACTTGTCCCATGATCCACATGTGATAAATGAAATCACTAAGATCTGACATCATCTCTCATTCATCTACCAAAGCTCTTTATTTCATCATAACCATGGTGTTGTATTTCTATTGTTTTTTATAACACAAATTGTGAAAAACTTGCAAAATAAGTTTTTCATTAGGTAATATGGGTTAATATATAACATATTTAAAGTATGCATGGGAACAAATTTTTATGTTGAAAATATTGCATTAATGAAACATCAACCTTGATGGAAACATACATTTTGATTGGTGGAGACGAAGTTTTATGACCATTGGTACATCAATGTCCATTTTCATAACTAAATGACATATTTAATTTCCTTTCCATCAACCAAATCTTGATAAGTAGTTCACTTGCCACCTAAAAGGATATTTAGATTTCCTTATCTTGTTTACAATAACATCACATCACACCCTCCCCCCATCCCCCCCCCCCTCCCGCACAATTCTTTTTTAAATATAAAAATGGCGTGATGGTATATCCCATGGATAATATTTAACGTAATATTATTTCTTGGGACAACATGTTATCTAAAGCATCTACATCTTATTCAAAGTTTCAAGATCATGGAGAATTAAGGAACATATATAGTTTGTTCAAGTATTGAATCTTGCATGTGTGTCATCCAAATAAACAATAAATATCATGGTTTGGTTTATCATTGTTTTGATTGAATGCTTAACTTGTTGATTGACCATAATTAGAATTGGTAGTTGAGGTGTGAAAAGAAATGTTTTATACCCTTGTTGGAACAATACTTCATTGATTTTGGGTGTTCTTATATTGCTACAAATTGCAAATACATTTGCCCTTATATAAATGTTTTAAATATATGAAAATACATAAAAGTAATGTTAACCTATGATTATGTATAAACCAATGTTGGAATGGTGTTGGCTTTGAACACCTCTAACTTGTTTTGGTATCATGTTTTTTTTTCCATACTTCATAGGTATTGGTTTTTGGAATTTTTTAAAACTTTCATACCAATCTAATATGCGTATTAGTTAATAGGATGATTTTTGCTCAATATACAACAAGTATAAACTTTGTATGGATATTGGTTTAAGGCTTGTGTGTACTTAATATTACCTTAAGTCCCATACTAGACACATACTTACATAAAGTTGGTGTTGCCTTAGGCCATATTGGATTGATATGTTTTTCAATATTGGTATTCATATCAATACCACCTATTAGGTTGCACCTTATATACCAATACAACATTGCTATAAAAATATTTATATATATTCATTAGATTTTCATATATATTATATTGAATGAAAGGGGATGGTACTGGGGACCTCTTTTTGTTTTGTCCATTACAAAACCAATTTCTTTCCACTATTCCCAACACCAAATTAAATAATAAATATTTTGAAATTTTATCCCATTAAATCTTTACAATCATTTTCATTATCAAATTTTTTTTGGGGAGATGGAAGGTTTAGTATAAATTTTGTATTTTGCACAACTTTATTCATCTTTTTTTTAATGCATAAAAAATATTAAAGTAACTATTGTATTGTTATTATAATTGTATTTCTTTCACTTACATTGTTATTAAATATTTTTTCTCATTGTTACGAGGCTTCTTTCATTTCCATGTACCTTATGTTATGTCCCAAGGATCTAAACAAACTTTGTTCACAATTTGGTAAGGTTGAATATCTTATATTTAAACCTTATTTTCTTGTTGTAATGTTAGATCCCATTTTCTATTTTATTTATTTTTTGTCTTGTGTCACATTTACAATTTTTCCTCACCATTTAATCTTTAAGTTCCATTTTTAAGAAGCACATACCACCCTCATGGTTGAAGGACACAAATGTTAATACTTTACATTAAATTTACTTCAATGTTTAAATTGTGTCCCAATTTATTTATTCATGCAAAATTAAGATTGAAAATTTTAATAGCCATTCTTATTAATCATTTTGATGTTATGACTAAAATGTTTGTGAGGCTTCATGTAACAAATTTCAAAACCAACAATTTTTAATATAAAATCCTAAAGAATAATATACATATCAATTTGTTTGTTTTTTCTTCACATGTGAAATTGAACTACTAATAATGTAATTGCAACATTTAAATATCAAGGCAAAATACAAGAATAATTTAAGAGATGTACAAAATTGGGTATGTGAAAGTTGTCATTGGGTATGAATGAGCTTAAACAAGTTAAAATTGATGTCAAAACGTTAACTTTTTTATAATTCTTGTTACATTTGTCTATGTGATGCCACTTGAATAGCATGTGAATCATGAAAAAATTTCTTACTAAATAGTACCCTGGTTATTGAAAAACTTAAAGTGAGTAAAAAAAATTCAATATCAAATTTTGGTTTGAACAAAGGATGTTTAACAACTACATTCAATAATATTATTTTCATAAAGGCCCCCTTAGTTTTCATAACACAATCTATTTCATCCTCAATTTTTTTATAATAAAAAAATATTATTATACACATTTTAAAAACACTCAAATTTTCATATTTATTCAATTTTGCGTTTATCAAAATTTACGGTTGTTAAACAGTTCATGAATCCTTGTACGACATGTAAATGTGATGTAATGTATATGTTGTTTAAAGAAAAGTTGTAGCTTATAATATAAAAAATCAAAATTGAAAATGTTAACATGTTTTGGTATGATTTGAAATTATGGCAATTTTTCAAAGTGAAACACAAAATTTATAAAATTTTGTGCACTTTCAAAAATTCATATTTATTCAAATTTGATAGTAAATAAACATATGACATATTGGGGCAACTATAAATGCAAAAAATAAAAAGTTGCAAAAAAATTCATTTGATAATTCCTCTTTATGAAAACATGTTTTTTTGGCAAAAGGACCTTAAAAAGGACAATAGTCCTAAATGCAAAGTAAACACATTGGCTCATTATATGTTGTTTGCACCCCATTCCAAGTGGGTATGTTTAATGTGCTTTTGCAAATGACTTAAAAATTGTCCCTTGTCAATTGAATGCCTAACAAAGGCAAGTACTAAATGTGTTCAATGAATTAAATGCAACTTATACTCCAATGTACATGAAACATGCCACCTATGGTGCTCATAGCCTAATTAGTGAAATGAAATAGGTAATAGACATATAGTTGGCCAACTAATTAAGCACCACTTTTCATTTTAAACCTCATAGGCATGTCTAAACTTGTGATAATTGTTCATAGGAATATGTTGGAATAAACTTTTCCATGCCATGAAAGGTGTAAACAATTAGTGATTTTGCATTTGTTGCATATCATAACAATTGTTTAATTCTTAGATGAAATCATCCAACTCAATGGTGCCAACTGCTTTTGAATACCAATGGGGTCCTTTGATCATTCTATACATGTCATTCATGTCCAATAACAGGGTTGTGGTGACAAACCTTGAAGGCGAATTAATCTCAAAATTTGAGGACTCCTCCCCAAATGATGATGAAGGGGTGGTTTGAATTGCACCCCACATGTGTTAAAACCATTAACAATGGTAACCTTGTTCCATATATTTGGATCATGTGCCCTTTCCATGGTGAACTTTAACCCTAATTTGGGTGTCCAAATTGGAACCTTCAATAATTAAGGTTTGTTGAACTTGTCACGACTTCAATTAAACCTAAAGGGATGTTGAACATGTTGTATTTTAACTTACCCCTTAAACCATGATTCCCATAACATAAACCCATGGACATTGCACTTGTATGATTAAAGCACTTACAATCACAAAAACATGTCATGTGGCCAAAACACATGGGCACTTTATGAATGTGACAAAAATTGTTTAATAGTCATCAATTTGATTTCACCACAATGCCAAACAATGGGACATCTTAGCAATCAAATCCAAGGATATTTGTAACTATGCATCCCAATACACCTTAACCTTGACTAAAAACCTACTTTATATATCTAAGCAAACCACATGTCAAACAAGACTTATTTAATGATTAGGATTAAGTGGTAACCTTGTCCCATGCCCAACCATTAACCACATCAATCACAGCCCCCAACCCCATTATGATAAAAACACACATGAAAAAACACATGGCCTTTCACTTAGGGCTTCACATTAAATAATAAACATAGATCACTAAGAAATCAACCTAAGAATATGTGTTCACCTGCATGTCATGTCAAATGGCACAAGCATTGGCAAGCCCCCTACCCTTAAAATCAAATGACAACCCATTCAAAATATCCAAAAGCGACAAGTGTAACTCACAAATGCAAATGGAGATGCGCAAATCTTCACTTTTGTGATCTCCACATAAGAATCACAACAAGAATTCAAATAGAAATTAACCCCACTCATTGGTGGCATAACATTCCACCATTTGTAGGCAACCAAAATGGGTGCTTACTAACACCATTCAATACTAAAAAAAAAATAGCAAAACTACCCCCATGTACATCTTTCCATGGCCATGAACAAGCCTCCAAATTTGTTTGTCTCCAAATGGCCTAAAATCTCGCACACTAGTAATGCTCATCCCTAGGAATTCATTGGTGTGAATCACTTGTGATTTTTCTTTTGTATGGGTAAAAACATTTCCAAAAGAACTTGAAAATTAATTCCAAAATGAAAAATTAGCCTCTAGATTTCTTCGAAAACTAAATCCAATTTTTGTGGTCAATTGCATTCATGTAGCCCTCATTGAAAGAAATCCAATGGCACAAAGATCATTTCAATCCAACATCATGTAAAAAGAATGCAAGGATTCAAAGTTTGTGGATGGATTAATTTTTCAGATCCAAATTATGGATGAAATTTGTCCATTTGGATGAAAAATGGAAATGGAAAAGGGGACACAATTGGATGAATGTTTAATGGATGAAAACCCCCCACATCCACATTATGGATGAAAATGAATCCATTTACTTGGATGAAAGTAGGAAAATTAAAATTAAAAAAACATTATAGGTTCGGATTGGTGTTGAACTTGAACACTAGGTTTAACAAAACTAAAAGAAATGAAAAATAAAAAGGGAGGTCTGGATTGGACCCCCCTTTTATGTTTTATTTTGAACCTTGCGAAGCTCCAAACCCACCAAACTTAACACTTCAAAATGGCTAATGATGGCGATGGAGCTCCATGTTCCTCCCCCCCCCGGCCCTCTTTTTTTCCTTTCCCTTTTCTCCTTCTTGTTGTTGCAGTTGATGCACATTGCTTATTGACAACCATGACGACCACCACCTCTTTTTTGCCCTACCCTACTACAATCAATGACATTGGCAATGACAATGGCAATAATGGGGAAAAGGAACCTCCCTACCTGCTCCTATTGCAAGTGGTGGTGTTGGCAACTAATTATTGTTGTTGTTTTTGGTAATCAATTGAGTAAGAAAGAGTTTTATTTTTTGGGTCATTTACTTAAACCATTTGTAGCTTCATCAAAGTTGATTAACTTTGAAAAAAAATTAAATTAATCATACATCCATTGGTTTTGGAAATTATTTGCTAAACCTATATTTACTTTACACATTACTTTTGGTATGTTATCCCAAGTTCAACATGTTAGCCCAAGTTTAATATATTATCAACTTATGGTTTTTGGCATACATTTTTTTGTTTCATGTTGAAAATTTTAACATAGATAATTTCAATAAACCATCCAAACATGAACCCACCTTAGATTATGTCTCAAGCAAGAAAGTTTTAAAGACATGTTAACAACAAAATAACATTAATTATTTAATTAATAAGCAATATTCAAATTGCATACATCATTGCAAGGTCTATTCAACAAAACAATTTATTCTATTATACATATTTGTCTATGTTGGCTTCATTTAAGCATCAATCCCTTAATTGCAACTTTTCTTTTTCTTCTTAGAAGTATGTTGAAGCATCTTGCAAATGGGTCTTGCTTTTATTGTTTGGATGGGTAGTCAACAAAATATTTTGTATATGAATTATGAAGGTTGTGTCTATATATATATTCTCATGTATAATTTCTACCAAGCATATGTACAAACACCTTAAATGTTTATATTTGTAAAAAATCAATGAAAAGATCATCTAGTGTGATCTTTTGAAGGGTCTAAATAAATTATTATACTAAGCATATGATGTGTCCATATGAGTGTACACTAGATGGTTAATCATTCATAGTGTAATTCTTTTAAGGTTTGTTTATATATAACATTTGGTGTATATTTCCAAGTGTATCCATTTCTTTCCTTTGCTTGAAAAGGAATTTTGTGTTTTGATGTTGGCCATGTTATGAAAGAAAGAAAGAGTGTGTGTGCCTCTCCTCCTCTAGTAACACTTTCACATGTGATAATGTCATGTGGGTTTGGTATATATGCTTTGAAGTAGTGTATACCAACCTTACTTCTTGCAATTCTCTCGATCCCTAGGGGATTGTGGACTATCATAGTAATATTTGCATAATCCTATTTCATTTGTAATGGGTAGACCATGACCTACATTAAAAAAAAAAGACTTTGCCTTTCCAAAATGGTGTTCCAATTGCACAATATTATATTTTATTTAATAATTAGTCTTAACTTGGAAATATCTACTTTTGTGAACAATTGTTCCACTAGTGTCACCTACAACCCTATCAAAAGTGCGCATGCTTTTATTTGGGTTAATGTATTTATATTCATATTACGATCAATTGTAATTTTGAATGGTCATCTTTATTACAATCTTATTATGGGGGTTTTAAAACATCCATCAAGAGAAGGGTCTTCAAATGCCTACCTTGTAGTTTGTCGGTTATAAACTTGGTGTCAACATGCACCAATGGAAAATAATTTCCCATGATGTAGTCGGTGATCAAGGATAAAAGTTGGAAAGGGTTGAAGTTGTTTTTTAATAATGTTGTTATGAGGTTGATGACCTTTGAATAGGCATCATCCACATTGTTGGATATATATATTATGATGAAACATTGTGAAAGTACCATGTTGTAAGATTGTGTAATAGGTCATATGAATGGAACTTAATGAACTATGTGTATGTAAACAATAATTCTTGTCACTTGTCATGTTTGCATATTTCAATGGAATTTTCCTCCTTGTTGATGCTTATGTGTATATTCAAAAAAATTGCTTTTAACCATCTATGAAAGTCAACATTGTCCACCCCAGTAACCTAAGTTTTAATTTGTTAACTATATTAAAAAGATAGATTGTGGATAATCTTTAGTTCTTGGGATGTTGGGATCCAAAAATATATATGGATCCCTACATCCAATTAACATATATTGTCCATATATATATCAAAGCATATCTAAATTTATCCATTAGGTCCTTCCATCCCAAGTTTGCCATTCTTCCAATGAATCAACATTCATAGAATAGAAAATAGATGTTGCACCACAAGAGTGAGCATGAGAATCCTATATGTATACCAAATACTTGTTTCCATACCCTATATTTTAAGGTCACAAAAAAATTATTCATGAGCCATATGTTTAGTTTTATGAAGCTTTCTTTGGATAGACTTATCCAATCCCCATATTTGGGTTGTATGGAAGTCCATCCAATAGTATTACTTGGCACATTATTAATTTAATTAAGATAAATTTTGATCCATAACAAATGTTTGGATTTATTGTGTTGTTTGTAATATTGTGAATAAACATTGTTTATGAAGAAGGTGATAACATCACTTAATTATGTTCACCTTGAATGGGGATATTTTCATAGCATTGTGTTATATCCACCACAAAAATGTTGGATACGTTTTTAGGCATATTTATAAAGAAGTCAATGATATACTATAATATCTACAACATTGAAATTTTGGATTGTAATTTTTTTTCATATCCATCTATTATTATTTTGACCCATTCCTTGAATAAGTGTAATAGCCTCATTAATGCTATTGTGAAAATGTGTGCCAACATGGAGAAATAATCCCATGTGCGCCAATAATCCCCATATAAGTCTTATTGTGTAATTTGTAAATGGGCTTTATAAATGGTAGGAATTTTGAAATCACCAGGATTTCAAAAGCTAATTCAATTAGATGATCTATGACAATATTTGTGGTTTCCTCAATAGATACCCAATTTATGTCATTCATACGAAGTATAAAATCTTTGCCTTGTAGTTTGAAAAGTGCTTGTGTTTGGATTTGTTGAATGCAAATTGCACATATGCTATTGATTATTTTTATCAATACGATATATAAAGACTTTATCTAGGAGCCAATTCATTTCCTTTTTACTTGAGGCATTATTAAATACATCTTGATTATTATGTTTTATTGCCATGTGTTTGGTTTCATTAGTATTTTTGAGTAATTACCATGAATACTTAGTAATCCATTCATTGGATATGTCTAGATTTAGGCCATATCTTTATAAGTATAATAAATCCCAAATTTGTTTTTGGTGCATCCAAGACATCAAATACCACTTCATTCAACCTCATGGGTCTAAATGATATGTGGTTTACAACCTTGCTGAAGTTCAATCATCAATGATCAATTATAAAATAGGTTCATATTAGTCTTTGACATGGTTGTTTCTATTTTTTTCATTGAAATGGTGTTCATTTCTTGTAAATGGGTCAAGATAATTCCTAAACCTCTTGTATGTATTGTAGCCACATCCCTTGTTGTTCAAGAATTCAACAAATTTGAGGTTTTGAAAAATTAATAATGGTTTATAAAGTTCTTTTTCATGAAATTCCAAGTATTTCCATCCAAAAACTATCGCATTCAATAAACATACTAGAAAATTTAGGCCAAAATGGATTGGAACATGCTTGTAGATATTATGTGGATTTATCGTAAATATTGCCCTATTTGGATAGGGTGAAAATGCATTAAGGATGAGCCACTTTTGTTCAGAAAAAGTGATGTATAACAATTATTATAATACATAATAAGTTAAAATCTTGATGACATCTTTTGGCTATTTTAAATATAAGCAAAAAAATTAAAAATTTGCACTACAATATTTTGGAACTCAAATGTCAAAATTAATTTTGATCCAATGGGTTAAATGAGGAGGATTGGATAAAATCAACGTATTAAAAATATATATTTATAATTTTTCAATGGCCATAGGGCCTCATGTTTGTGGTCCATGAAACATTACAAAAAAATAGAAAATTGAAAAAATAATGTAATGCCCATTTATAAAATCTCCTCTTTGATATGGAAGTGAATTTATCCTAAAAAGAAGACATTATTATGCATTCATTGTTAAAAAAATTCAAAAAAATATAAAATTGAATGGAATTTCATTCAAAAACTTCAATTTTTTTGTTTTTCCCATATTTAATTGATGTATATCAATATCATACACCATAAAAAAAATCCACTCAAGAATTCCATTGACAACCCTAATTAAATGAAATATATATACAAAATTTCAAATTTTTTGACAAGTATTATTTTGTCACAAATATATTCCATATGTTCAAATTCTTTGATGTTTGTTGAATCTTTCAAAATAATTGATTAGATTATGTTTAAAGCTAATCATATTTATTTAAAACGAACAAAAATAATCCAAGATGTGATGTCCAGATGGTATCAAAAATATTAATTATAAAAAATATACTTGTGATTATAATTTTTGGGGGGTTTAATGTGCTTTCACCTAATATGAAATAATGATGAATTGTGTATTATGCACTTTAGTTAATGGTACTAGCAATAGTCAACCAAGGACATCATGTTTAGAGTTGTTTTATGTGTCTCCACATATGTTTAATCCATATTTTACAATCACCTTATGCCTTTTTAGTTTAGTTGAACAACCTTGCTTTAATTGGGAACACATCAATATGTGCATTATCCTTAATTGATATATTTTTGGTGTTCTTTTGGTTAGGAGTATTGGAGCTTCATGTTATAGGTACAATGCCACCACTTTTCCTATGGAATGAGTTTCTACCATAGGTATTAATATGGTTATTTAACCTTGATTTGGGGTTCAATTGTTTGAACTTGGTTTGATGTTGATGCAATTGACCTTAGTAGTGGTGTGTTGATGTTGATCTTTGATCTTTTATACGTAAGGTGGAGTATCAAGGTTATTAATAATGAAATTGATAGGTTTAATCATTTTTTCTATCTTTTTTGCCCATGTAATGCTTGGGAGATTTGGCAAGAATTTTGGATTTGAATTATTCAAATATAGTTTAACAAACCTAATTATCATTTCCTTTATAGAAATAAAAGAAATGGATGCAATAACTCATGGTCTACATTTGTTGCCAACCATGTGCTAAATGCATGGTACTTAACACTTAATGATGGGAATTGTGAATTTGGAAAAAACATGTGTAGATTGTTGAAAACATATCAGATCATGTAGTGGTTAAACCACATCATCGCCCCTATGCAACTATAGGTTGAGCCTAATCCAATGCATCCACATTTGATGAAAAGGTGTTTGGTTGTTCCATATGATATCTTTGTGTTTTAGATCATGGTTGATTCCCATGGCCGAATTTGGTTTGGTTCATATCATCGTTCCTATGGCCATTGAACATTTCTTGTAGTTGAACAAGGATAATGCAAAGATTTTGGAAAAAAAATTGAAAGTCTTGATCAATGAAGTTCCTTGTTTTGCCATTCTCCTACAAGCTAGCATTCCCCCACATTGCCCATGTGTGTTTAAATATTGGTGCTAAAAGATTTATATTTGGCAAAAACTTCATATTGCATTGTGAATTGGATACATCCAATTCAATTGTTTTACAAAAAAATAATATGGGTATTTTACCTGAATGCTTAAATGTCATGCAATCAATTTCCATTTGAGATATGGTTATTTCTTCTTTGAAATCATTGAATGCTATTATATTCACTTTTGGAACTTGCAAAATGGAAAACAATGGGTGATTGGTCAAAACATTACTTGGAATGATTGGAAGATCCTTTGGGATTGTTGTGTTGGCTTTTGCCAAAGTTGCATCCAGGGCACTTTAATAATTGCAACCTTTTTAATTTCCTCATTGTCATTTTCTAGGATTACATTTAAAAATGCAAACATTTTTTTGAATTTCATCAATTCCTTGTTACTATCAATATTGGATGTTTCTGACAATAATGTCCAATTTCGTAAAACAAAGGTTTCAAGTACTAGTTGTAGTGTTTAATTGAGTCTAAATAAGTGGTTTAAACAAAGCCATGAAATTTTTTATCATTTATGCATGTGAGGGTTGCTTGCACCACGTTAGTAGCTACTAGTAGTAGGTATGTGTATTTGAGTGATTTAATGTTGGAAGGCTTTCTTGTGAATTTATTTTTTGCTTCAAAAGTAAATTACATAATATGTGAGTTCTTTTGATAGAATAAGACTAAGGCTAAGGTTGTCACTAAATATTATATCTTTGCAATTTGTTTCATTTGGCACAAATCTATAACAAATAATCAAACTCGTTGTCATGCATGTCATAATTCAAGTAAATAAAATTGTATCTTTTTGGTCATTTATTTAGACCATTTGTAGTTTCATCAAAGTTGATTAACTTTGAATTTTTTATTTTTAATGATATGTCCAAAGGTTTTGGAAATTATTTGCCAAACCTATCCTTACTTTACACATTACTTTTGGTGTGTTATCCTAGTTTCAATACAATAGCCCAAGTTTAGCTTGTAGTTTCTGGCATCATATTTTTTTGTTTGTATATTAAAAAGTTTAACATAGATATTTTTACCATCCAAATATGAACCTATTTAAAACTATGTTTCAAGCAAGAAAATTCCAATGACATGTTGTTGACAATGAAGCAACATTAGTTACTTAATGAATAAAAAAATTCAAATTGCATATTCATTGCAAGGTGTATCTAGCAAAACCATTTAAAAATTTGTACATACTTATCTATGTTGGTTTCAATTGAGGGTCAACCCTTTAATTGTAACTTTTCCTTTTCTTCTTGTAAGTATGTTGAAACATCTTACAAACAAGACCTACTTCACTTAGCCCCATCCTACCATAACCATGAACATTTTGTTAGTGGGAAAATGAAAAAAACCATGTTTTTAAAGCATCCTTGACTTATTATTGATGCCATACATGATGCAAAAAAAATCCAGATCAAGTTAGATAACTTGATATGGAAGAGGTGTTCAAATTAAAATACTAATTTGAAAAAGAAAACATTGATTTTTTTGTTGTAGCACCCCTTGACTTACCTTTTTTGAAGTTGCCATAGCTATTCAACAAAACTACTACACGTGAACTATGCCCCTAAAATTATGTAGTTGTTGGTTTGTTAAATTACTCTTTCTTCAGTGCCTTGTAACTTGCTTACGCATTTTGTTGTTCACAATCATACACCTTTAACTAAAAATGTAAAAATGATGTCCTTTTATATTGGCACTATATTTTATGCTTGTCCCTTTTCATTAAACTTTTCATTACATTTGCTACTTTCTAGCTTGTTTGAATGCCCTAATCGTGTTTTTTTATCATGAACTTTAGAAAGATAGAGTTTCATTAGTATGTAGTTTGCATACTCTGTAGTTGTTCTTTGGTGAGTTCTACTTTACCAATGTTTCAAAAGCATTCATTGCCTCTCTTTCCTCATGACCCTTGTAGATCTAGTTGAATTAATGTTTGCACTTATTTTATTTGTCCATATTTTTCCTCAAAAAATTATGGTGTCATCATTCTATTCTAATTATATAATATATGAAGCTAATTTTTCAAAAATCCAACCTTTTCTCTATCTCTATCCTTTAGAATTTCTACCAGGTGTGTGTACAAACACATTAAATGTTTGTATTTGTAAACAATCAATGAAAAGATCATTTAGTGTGATCTTTTGAGAAGTCTAGATAAGTTATTGTATTAGATATGATCTGTCCATATGATTGTACACTAAATGGTTAATCATTCATGTGTATATTTTTAGGGTTGGCTTATATATATACCATTTGGTATATACTTCCAAATATATCCATTTCTTTCCTCTACTTGAAAAGGAATTTTTGTGGTTTACTATTGGCCATGTTTTGAAAAGAAAAAAAAGAATGAAAAAAAAGGAAAAAAAGGGGAGACTTGTGACAAAGACAAGGGCATTCTTCCTCTTATTTGTTTTTGAATTGTTTTTTCACAACTTCCCAGGGTTGTTCTTCTAAAAGTTTCATCAACTTTTCCATGCTTCAAGGTAACCATGCCTTGTTGGGGTTTAAATCCCTAGGGAATGCTAGTTATGAACAATTAACACACAAACACCCCTACCACACAACACAAACAAACTTGACTTGAAACCATGGCACTACCACAAGAGAATCATGTGAAAAAACACATAGACATCAAATCCCAAAGTAGACCCAATTAGCCTAGCTACAACACCAAACAACTAACTACACTTTTAGCGATTCAAAATGGTCACTTACTTGCAATGAAAAGCATGAATCCAAGCCCAACCTTTTTAGAACACAAAAATGCAAAAACTAACACCATGCACAAAACACATAGAAATTTGCATATAATTGTAGAGTGTGTTAGAATCTTAGATCATCAAAAGTGACTTGAGATCACACAAATTGAAATTATGATATCCCATCCACAAAATATTATAAACCATGTTCACACCTAAACTAATTCAAAATTAAAACCCAAACAACTAAATTAACGTGATTTATCCCTAACTAATCATGACCTAATTGAACAACTAAATTAACATGCCTAACAATCACAAACATGGATATATATATATATATATATATATCCTAAGTGTGAAACTTTTTAAACTTACCATCATTTTGAATGATGTTAAAAATTTTAACATGAAAATTTATCGTTGGATTTTTCATTTGACAAATTATTAAAAACAATGTTTTGAGATGAAAAACAAAGCTTTCACATGATTCAACAACTTTGAATGTTAAGCTATTCAATCCCTAATGGAATTAAAAAGGTTAATGGTTGAAAACACATATATAACAATAAATGCCTTACATGTTAAAATCCAATGTGAAGACATAAATGGGTTTGATGAAATCCATTCAAATGTTGTTTTATTAATTGATGGAAATGGAAGAGGGTTTCATTTGCATGATTTGATATTCATCTAATAAACTGATGAATATGATAATCATTTTGCAATTTTGCATGAACATGACAAAAAAATAAAAAAGATTGAAAATTTTCAAATGTAAACATGAAACTATTTGGGCATTTATTTTGTGGCAATGATCTTAACATAGGATAATATATTATTTATAATTTTTTGAAAATGATAATTTTCTAGAAGGTTTAATGATGTTTAAATATATTTTAATGAATTAACATTTTGATTTCAATTTTTTGGAAATTAGATATGAGCACACATTAAAATTGCATTTAATGATGTGAAAATTTAAAAAATATGCAAATATTTGGATGGATGAATATGTCAAGAATCACATTGAATTTTCATCTTGGTAAAAACAAAATAAAAGTGACATTTTACTACACTTGGATATAAGACATTTTACATGTCTTGGGTGTAAGAAATTAAAAGTTCACTATGAAAAGTGAAGAAAGCTACGAGTTGAATATTGAGGGTTAAAAAATTCTTGAAAATGTCCAAAAATCATACATGAAGACCTATTGAAAGAGAGTAAAACATGTGGATGAATGTGGAGCTAAAATAAAAATAAAAATAAATAAAGAAATCCAAATTCTTATTCAATTAAAACTCTATAAAAAAACTAAGGATAGATGAGAGAGGTATTGAAAGATAAAAAACATGTGGATGAATATTGACCTGAAAAAAATAAAATTAATATTTTTAAAAAATTTAAATTATATATATATATATATATATAGGGAGAAATCCAAATTGATATTCAACTAAAATTCTATCCAAAAGAAAACATTTGAGCATGGCAAGGGTTTTAGTAGCACGCTCTTGAAAGCGTCCCAAGGCTAAACTCCAGTTGATAAGATGACTTGGGTGTGGTTAAAAAAAGGCGAAGGGAGTTTGGAGCTCAAGCACCAACAAAGGGGCGGCCTGAACACGTTGTGATAGAACCAGAGGTGTGAAGCAAATGCTCAAAATCGCATTCAAAACTCCATTCCAAAACTCCTCATAATCGCATTCAACGATGGCGGCAGCAACAGCAGCAAAGCAGGCCTTCACCGCATCATCCTTCTTGTCTCCGATTTCCAATTTTGGACCTACCTGTTCTGGTATGTCATCCTTGTTGTTGTTGTTTTGATTCTTTCCTTTTCTCTCTCGTTTGCTGGATGCGTGCCCCTGTGTGTTTTGTTTAGTTGCAGTTCTCCCCTCCCCTCCCCTTTCTCCCATTCATGTAATGCATTTCAAGAAGTTCGGAGAGGACGAATTAGAGAAATCGGTTATCGCATTGAACCAAAAACATTTGGCACAGATGTGACGGCTGTTTGTTTCTTCAGCAATTTCGATGTCGCTCTGTGCTCTCAGGCAATTTGTTTGCATGATGCAGGCAGGACTAATCGGTCGGTGCGCTCATGGCGACACAAGAACAGTCTTAGTCAATGTCTCTCATTCGGCAAACATTCTCTGGACTTCTTCGCAAATAGGGATCATCACTCTGCAGCGGACAAGCCACTATGGAGAGTTTGCTGCGATGCTTCAACGTCGACAGGTTTAGTGCTTCAATCATTTTGCAGGTTTGTGTCTTGAAGGAACATAAGAGATCCGGCTTTTGCTCCACGTTTCGATTTTGATCCTTCTCATGTTGGATTTGCAGTGGCTCCAGCCACGGAAGATGCACTGTCGCAAAGTTCCGTGAGAGATGTGCTGGGGGCATTATCCACAATCATTGATCCTGATTTTGGCACCGACATTGTTTCTTGTGGCTTTGTCAAAGACTTAAGTATTGACAATGATAGCAGCCAGGTGCAGAAGACTTGTGCACATTTTTGTAACCTTTTCTTCTGCACAGATTCTCCTTTGCAGTAGTAATACTCTTCCCTCCTTTTTGTTTTAGGGTTCACAATAGTATTTGCTGCAGTTGCAAAACCTGAGTTTTCAGTTTTTTGGTTTTAGGTTTCGTTCCGTTTGGAGCTCACAACACCTGCCTGCCCTGTTAAAGACATGGTAATTTCTGATTCTCTCAAGCCCAAATTCCTTCTCTCTTTCCCATGGTATGTGTATGCACCTAATGGATCCAGACAGATCCTCAATTAGTTGACAAACCTGTAGAATTATCAAAACTAGGATTACAGTGTTCTGGCAATGCAAAAGCCTTTTGTGTATTTAAGTACTTTCTTTTGCAGTAGCCAAACTCAGATCCCCCCAGCTCAAACAGCCACATGTGCCAAATTTGGATTAGGTTTTTACTGACATGAATTGGAGGGGAAATCTTTTCTCCTTTGTTGTAGCATGCTGGACTATAGAGCAAGACCCTACTCTAGGTGCTTTTGAACTGTTACATTGTTCTTTCTTGATTGGTCATGGAAGCTGTAACTTGAAATTGCCTCACTGAGTGACAGCATGCTTGGTGACTGCAGTTTGAGCAACAGGCTAAAGAGAAGGTGTCAGCAATACCTTGGGTCAAGGGTGTGAGTGTGACCATGTCAGCTCAACCAGCAGCACCTTTGGTCGCCGAGGATGTCCCCAGGGGATTAAAGGAGGTTTCCAACATAATTGCTGTCTCCAGTTGCAAAGTAGGTACCTACTGCTTTTCACTTGGTTTATACTTTCTAAGTTAGAGCCATGAGCCAATGGAGAAAAAAACAGGGAGCAAACACAATCTTTGATCTGTTCATTAGGGTTCTTTGAGATGACAAGAAAAGTGTAAGAAAACCACTGTTTCAGTTGGAGAGAGAAAGAACAGCTGGGTGTTGGACTCTTATGCTTTGATAATATCACATTGACCAGGGAGGAGTTGGGAAGTCAACAGTAGCAGTGAATTTGGCATACTCACTGGCAGGGATGGGAGCAAGGGTGGGCATATTTGATGCTGATGTATATGGCCCTAGCCTTCCCACCATGGTCTCCCCAGAGCTTCGTGTTTTGCAGATGGTGAGATGCCCTGAGCTTTTTAACTGTAGTCCAGTAACCCAGAATCCCATGCACTGAACCAAAATTCTGAACTGTAATAATCAGAGGTTAGCATTTTGTTGTGAAATGGTCAAAATTTCTTTTGTACTGAATCCCTCAGACCTGACAATGAATTTTACGTGCAGCAGAGATGACAGTTAACCATAACATGCCCCCTTTGTGATGTTTCCATATACTGGGACAAAATTGTGCTAGATGGGAGCTAGTAACATGCAGACTGGGAATTAGTTAAGGATTGTCACTTAAGGATGTTCTGAGTCAACCATGGTTATGCAGTTTGGAGTAGGGAGCTACCTTATTTAGCACATGGTTCTATCATAGAAATTTCTGACATTTCTGTACCTCATTGTGACTCAGTTTATGGTTCCATCTTTGAAATGTTGAAACCTTGATGTTATGAAGGACATTGGGTATGTTTGTTTAGAGCACCAATACTGTGTGCTGCTGAATCAATTGGGTGTGGTCCTCATAACAGCTGTTTTCCGTGTTGTTTGCTTACAGGAAGCAGAGACCAAAGCAATCATCCCAACTGAGTACATGGGGGTGAAACTTGTATCATTTGGATTTGCAGGGCAGACCAGTGCAATCATGCGGGGCCCCATGGTGTCTGGGGTTATCAACCAACTTCTTACGACCACTGAATGGTATACAGTCTCAATTCATCTCTAGTCCCTATTGGGACTCCATTCTTTTCCAAGGGCTCCCCTAAAATTTGTTTGGTTCTCAGGCTCAGGAGTTTGGGCCATCATTTGCAGTGCTTTCCATGTGCTCATTGCAGAGGTCTTTTGATTTGGGTGCAGGGGCCAGTTAGATTATCTTGTGATTGATATGCCACCTGGAACAGGTGATATTCAGCTCACTTTGTGCCAGGTAATTCTCCTGAAGGTTTCCTTTAAGTGGTGGAAGTGAAACTGAAATCAAAGATTTTCAGAGCTTAGATGCATAATTACTTTAGGAGCTTCCTTACATCTATTGTTGCCCCTCTCTACTTTCCCAGAATCAGACTTTGAGTAATGTGAAGCTAATTTTGAAATTGGATCAGGTGGTGCCAATCACAGCAGCAGTTATTGTGACAACACCACAGAAGCTGGCATTCATAGATGTAGCCAAAGGTGTGCAAATGTTCTCCAGGCTCAAGGTATCATTACAGATTGAATTCACTTACCTTGTCTATTGGGTATCAGTATCTGCAGGCCCAGTGAAAATGACATAAATTTTTTTTAGTGAATTAAATTATTGAAGCATTTCCAATGTTTTTTTTTTTATTGTTTGAAAATGCAGCCACCTGAAGTCACGTAAAACTCCATTGTTGATGGTTTTCCATTGGAGGCTTCAGGTACCAAGCATTGCAGTGGTAGAGAATATGTGTTATTTTGAAGGTGATGGGAAGCGCTATTATCCTTTTGGTCAGGGTTCAGGTGCTCAGGTATGTTATACAAAGTGCATTGGGTTCACAAATTTTTTCAAAAAAATGACAACTGTTTTGTGAATAGAAGATGACTTTCCTTCATGGGCCTGGAATGTGTTAAATTCCCTTGGTCATATTTGATATGATCAGGTGACTGACAACATATTTCACATGAAAGCAGGTTATACAACAATTTGGAATCCCCAATCTATTTGAGCTTCCCATCCGACCAGAAGTAAGGCCTGCTTCTGATCATTTGAACAGCACACTGACTAGAGTTCTTGCACAGCAACTCTCAACCTTAATTTTCAATCCCAAAGATGGTGCTAGAAAGGTGGGGTAAGCCTGAGTGACTGAACTTATTTGTGAAATTGAACAGCTGTCAGCAGCAGGGGACAGTGGAAAGCCAGAAGTTGTTGAGGATCCTCAAGGTGAGGTAGCACGAATTTTCTCAGAAATTGGAGTTTGCGTCGTGCAACAATGTGCTAAACTTCGTCAGCAAGGTTGTAAACACTACTCAGAAGACTTCCTTGCTATAGCTTTCTGGTGATATGCCCTCAGAAAAAAGTACTAGAAAGTCAATTTGGATGGACTTTGCCATAAGAGAATTCTCAGATGGTCAGTTCATAAAACTTACTGATGTTCTGCTTTTATGGCACATCACAGTGTCAACAGCAGTGAGGTATGATGAGACAATCAAAGCGATTCGTGTGAAGGTTCCAGGCACCACTGATGAGTTCTTCCTACACCCTGCAACTGTACGCCGAAATGATCGCTCTGCCAAAAGCATTGTAGGTATCCCACAGCTGCATCAACCTTCTATTAACCTTCTTGAAGGAGTGAAGTCATGATTGTGAAGTTGATGGGTAGCTTTCTGTTGTTTGGCCTAAGTTGTATTTGCTCAAGTTTTTGATGCTGAAGGCTTTGTTTACTTAAAAATAGGACGAATGGACTGGAGAGCAAAGGTTGCAGTTTGCTGATGTTTCGGAAAATATTGAGCCAGAGAGTATACGTCCAATGGGCAATTATGCAGTTGCCATCAATTGGCCTGATGGCTTCAGCCAGGTAGATTTCTTTCACCGAGTCCTATAAGTGGTGTTCACAGGTCTACATTAGAGACAGCTACCGGTGCTCTTGTATATTGCATCACCAGAGAGATACGTTCAAGATGTTCACAACATTGTAGAAGGTCAAGCTCACAGGTAGATATTGTGATGCACACATGGACATGAGATTAGGTCATTTTCAGCACTTTGGTATGCAGGGTTGCAAGGATAGCCTCTAGGGGCAATGAAACCAGGGAAGTTAATAACCTGCAAGGTGCTACTTTAGGTGTTGCCAACATCTGAGGGTTTCCAGCTGAGTGATTAGGCATAGGTCATACCATTATACATAGTTCTTTTTTGATCATGCAGCATTCTGAGTGTTTTGGTGAGCAAAACTAACTTATTGTGAGGTATATCTCCATTGTAGATAGCACCATATGACCAACTTCAGGCGCTGGAAAGGCTTGTTGATGTTCCTGAGCCAGGCACAAGTTTGGGCATGGAAACAAGTGAGGATGCACATGAAAGAACCCCCCCTTCAGAGAGTCTTGGGAATTTAAGCGGTGCTGCTGCCATTTTACAACATGCCAGAAGTCTCAAGTCCCAAACTAATGGCTCAAATGGGCTCTAATCTTTCAACCTAAGGTGGGTCTTTCTCCATTGACACATTTTGCAAGGCAACATGATACCAGAGAACATGTTTTGTAGCTTACCAGATGTACCATAGGATTAATGTAATTTCTAGATTTGCACCAAAATTCTAAAAGAGGAGTGAAAAAAAGTCTTTGCAGTATGGCAAGGCCATATGTTGAAGGAATGATAGTTTGAATCCGATTGTGATTGCTTGACCACTTGTGCATTACCCAAGCAATCAACTTCCTCAAACCTTGACTTACCATCGGTGAAAGTTGTCTAAAAGGTTTTAGTAGTTTTTTTGGGTCACTTTTTCTTTCATTTTAACACAAGGATATGTCCATTGGAAAATATATGGGTCAAGAAAGTTGAACAATGGATGAGTTAGACCTAGTTGAGAAAGTATACTGTTGGATGATATGTGGATTGGCAAGGTTGAAAATTGAGAAATATAATGATTGATGTGGGTTGGGGAAGATGAAAATGCTGAAAAGTTGAAACAAGGCAAAATAATGGATGAAATGAGATGGAATCTGGGAGAGGTAAACATTGGATGATAAGAATTCGTTGAATTGGAAAAGGACAATAGATGAAATGAAAGTTGGGAAGAAAAGGATTGAAGAAAATTGGATCAGATCCATTAATCAAAATGTGGATGTAACATTAATAGACTTTAACCATCAAATATTGAAATATGATTGTACTTTGACACACCAATGTATTTCTGTATTTCAATTGAAGAATGTGGGAATGTGCTTCCCATGAGACAAAATGTGAGAGGTTTGAAGGTTGCAATCAGAAAGTATTCCTTGAAAATGCTGATGCTATGAATTCCTTTTGAGGGCTTGTACAATTTACATGAGACTTTATAAATTGGGAATGAGAGGTGGCAATGATGTGTTACTTGATAATTTTGCCATTTCTTTTTTATTGTTATGTGGAAGTTGTCAGGATGAAAATGAAGAGGTGCTGAGAAGTATAATTTTTCTTTTTGTGCAAATGTGGGATAAAGTTGCATATGGAACGTCTGTTGGATGGAACAGCAATTCATCCATTGTCAATCCTTGAGCTTGATGAATTGTTTTTGCTGCTGCAAGTTGAACTAAAAATTTAGTTTTCATTATGAGACGTGGTTGCATTTTCTTGACTTTAATGTTTTGAGTCAATGCTTTGATCAGCATCCACTCAAAATCAATATCATTTGCATTAAGTTGAATTGAATGATTTTGCATTTGTTCCAGTCACGGGATTTAAAATGATAGGTATTGACAATATGTGTTTGTCTGCATGAATGGTTGATGCTTTGAATGAACCGTATGCTCTATTTACAAGTCCATGTGGAGTGTTGTAATTTCCAGCATATAATTTAACAAGCATGTCTTTTTCAAACAAATTGTAGAATACTATGTAAAGGATATCATCCATGCACATGGGAATCCAACAATGTGTTTTGTTTCAAATTTGTGAAGTAGGTGGGTTGGCAAATCATGCCCAAGTGAACTTAGCCATATTCAAATTTGTCTAGAGGATTAAGGGGGAAGTAGAATTTCTCCTATAATTTGGTGACTTGTTGGAATTTATTTTGTAAATATGATAACCTTGGATTTTTTCCTTTATAATATGGTGACTTGGGCCCATTTTTTTCAAAAAAAACCCCTTTGTGCTTTTTGCACCTTTCTTTGTTTTTCCTCGCTAATTTATGAATATTTTGTTTCATTTGGGCCTATTATTTCCTCAAAAACGCCCTTTGTACCTTTTGCACCTTCCCCTTTGTTTTTGGATAATTTGTGAATCTTTATGGTGATATGGGCCCATTCTTCCCAAAAAAATCTCCTTTGTACCTTTTGCACCTTTTTTTTGTTGCTAATTTGTGAATATTTGTGTTGTTTTTGCTTGGATCATCAAGGAGTTTGAAAAATGGTGGACATGAAGAGTGATGAATATATGTTGTTTTGAATGAATATATTAATGTCTAGCATGTCGTTGAAATAAGTGCTTGAGGCTTTGTGTTGGTTTCGAGGTAGCTAATGAAATGAAATTAGGTTAATCTATGAGAAAAAATAGAATTGTAAGATTAATGAAGGTTGAAGGTGAACCAATATCCTTGATATTTTCAATAAGAGGCTACATTCACAATGATGATGGTAGCATTTGGGATATTTATGATGCTGAGAAGCAAGTATTTTGGGGTTTTTGTCATGGTTTTGGTGTGGGTGTTGTTTCATATAGGCATTCCGTGATATTCAAATTTTTTTTTAATTGGCTTTTTAAAAAATTATGGTAATTGTTATTATTAATCATGGATGTAAGTTTGATATGTCACTTAGTCAAAAAGATATTTTTTAAGGTGTTCCTATCAACAATCATTTTGCTTGCAAAACTTAATTCTTTTAAAAAATTTGATTTGTATGTAAATGAGAAGCTATAATGGACAATGCCCAAAATGAATTATTAGCTTCTAATTGTGCAAAAGGAGTTGGTTTCAAAATAAACAAATGTTGGGGATTTTGCAAAGTCAAATTTTGTATAGTTTGTAATTGCTTGGAAAAGTCATATTGTTTTTAAATTTTTTTTTTTTAAGCTTTAAAATAATGGCTTCAAGTGGGATGATATCAAAAGTTCAACCAACTAATTGTGTGAATTAACATACAATGGTAGTAACCATATTCAATGAATTATTGAATTGGGTTAAAATGCATGGTTATAGTTTCTAATAGTTCTTTGATTGATGTTATGATGGTTTTTTTTTTCCACCCTTTCTATGGTAAGCCCATACACATATTTCATTTTTCTTATGTACAAAGAGATTTACATGATATTTTTAAGTTTCAAATTTTTTTAGAAAATGTTTCATTGACAAAGACATTGGTACTTGTCGTTTGACAATGACATGCTTCATAGGTTTTTGTAATTTTTAGGTTTGGTGTAGCATGATTAGTGATTTATGCTCAAGTTTATCAACTAGGTATTTAAAAAAGTTATGAAAGATCATGTAGTTTGAAATGATTTTTGAAAGCTTGAAAAACAATTTGTATGGAATTGCATCCAAAATGTTGGCCTTGTGTGATGTTGTCAAAATTTACACAATGGATCAAAATTTTGTCAAACCTAGATCTTGTTAGTAAGTATGTATGTGATTATGTACACATGGTGTTGTTGTTTCATTAGTGGAACACATTTTCCCTCTTCAACACTAATAGTTTTGGTGCTGATGTCAAACATTTAGGTGGGGGATGTCACCAATGTTAATGTTTAGGGCATCAATTTTTTTGGTCACTTTTGTAAGTTACCCATCACTATTTTTCAAGTTTTTGAACAATTGTTTCACTTGGTCAAAATAAAGGTCCAACCATATACTAGTGTTCGAGGTGTTAAATTCAACAAGAAACCAAGCTATCTAGTATGGTGCTAAGGTGTTCAACACAACTTGCGTGGATCAAGCTTGTGAGCACATACATCATAAGCTTGTTTTTTATATTCGCATATAACGTATGTAAGGTGTTTATAAACAACTTTGAGTGTTTTATAATGACAATAATAAAATGAAAATAAAGTTTTATGTGAAAACATAATTTAAGAAATGAATTGTGAGCAATGAAAAAAACTAATACCAAGTGTTGACATCTTGTTGCATTGATCCAAAAATAGATTTCATTTTTGTAACAAGTAACAAATTGAATTGTTTCCATTGAACATGTGAAGGCAATGGGTGTATTGTATCCCTTGTAGCTACAAACATCTAAAATGTGCAATTAACTATTAGCTGAATAATAAGTATGTTGATCTTTTTTTGGTTTTTTTGTCAATTGGTGGGGGAGGGGACGTGCAAGTAGATTCAATAATCTTTTGGTTTAATTTTTTGAATATCTACAATATTGGGTGACGTCATGTTGAACACCAAAAAAATTGATTAAGATTTTACAATATAAATATGAATTTAAAAGTTTCATGAAAAAATAAAAAAACAACCATCACCAATTTAAATCATCCTTGAAACAATGTGAAGGTTTAAGGATATAAAAATCCTAGGGGTCAAGATTTAAGGTTTTATTTTAATTTAACATCATTTAATGTTTGTATTACATCCCATTACACAATAATTTATTTTTCTTTGTGGATTCCATTTTCATTTTAATTTTAATTTTAATATATGTTAATGTATACTACATTTGGTAAGAAGAAAACAAGTGCAATGTATAAAGAATTTTTTTCTTAAAAAGTTAATAAGATTCCCATTGTAAATATCATTTTTTGAATCTTATTGTACTCAAAGAACAATGTATGACCTAACAAATATTGAATGGATTCATTTATCATTGTGTTCATAGACATTTTGTGTATGTAGTTTGCATGGAAAACAATTATAGGATTTCATATTAGGTATTTGAAATCAAAATAGAACATTGATTAAACATGATATTAACAAAAAACATTGTTTTATGATTATTTGAAGATGTAGATGAAACAAACACAAAATAAGTTGTCAAGACCTTTTTTAGATCATTCTGAATAATAACAAGTGCAAAATAACGATTTACAACAAAGTAAAAAAGTTGATATTATTTTGAAATTTTTTTAAAAAAAATTATGAGGGTGAGACATGAAGGTAAAAATTGTTATGGAAAATATTTATTGGGGGTGTTTAATGAAATTTTAAGGTAACTTGTGATAGAAATGGGTGTTTAATAAATTGATTGAATGGGTTTTAAATGGATTGATAAATATGAAAGGAATGCATGTGTGAATTAACAAATGATATGTGTTATTTTGATGATAAAGAAAAGTTGAACAAACCATCCAAATGTAAAATTAACAAATGTTAAAAATGAATCAAAGGTGAATAAGTTGTAAAGGTAGTTGAATGACTATAATGAATGAAAAGGTGATAATGGTTTTAGAAATAATATATTTAGGTCATTATGTCAAAACAAAGGAATTACAAAAGGCTTATAGGGTGTGAATATGAATGAGGCCTCTACACATAGGTGTAATGAAATGACACTTTGAACTATGGATTTGTTAAATAATTTTAAAAAAAGGTGCTCAAAGGATTGCTAAATTTTTGGACCCACATCCCAAAAAACCCTAAAGGTAATGTGATTTTAAAACTTGAATATTTGGTGATAGTCTTTTTAAAAATTATTGGGAATGATCAACAGTGCTACAAATTAAATCATAGTGGTAATGTCAAACAAGGAGCTATGTAACATATAATAAATAAGGAACTTTGAAAGATGATGTATTTTTTGAAATTTTATGGTTGTTTAATATCCCCACATCCAAAGTATCATCTTTCTTTAAAACTTTAAAATATTTTTAGTGAAGATTATGTAGATATTAACAAGATTTGCATTGCATATCTCCAAATGCAAAGGAAAGCCAAAGATTGGTGGATTCAAATGAAGAAAAAACATGGAAAAATAACTATTTGGACGAGGTTTCAACATGCCTATATCGAATAATATTTATTCAAAACTACATTCACCAAATGAAATGAAGGTTTATGGGTATTATCACAAGGTTGTATGATTGTTGCGAAATAAAAGGTGAAATTTAATGAACATGTCTTTTTATTTTTCAACATTAAAAGAATTAGATTTAATTTATTTCTTTAAGAATGGATTGGACAAATCCATTAAATTCATTGTCCAAGTCAAAAATGACTTTGTGAGTTGGCAAAGGGGGCCATCCCAATTAATTAATTTTGGAAAGGGCGGAAGGGAACAAAATGAAAGAGACAAAGCAAGGCAAGGCCAAAATATATTTTGAGTCCATATTTAAAGCCTATTACTTTATGAACCCCTTTGAAACACCTTTATGAAAAAGACCAAATTAATCATAATAAAATTTCTTATGTTTCAATTTTCATAAAAAAATGCATTGATTTTTTTATTACCCGTAAAAAAATTATATCCTTTTGATTAACAACAAATGTTGTCATACAAGAAGTGAAAGATAAAATATATACAGTGGAAATGCCTCATGCAAATGATGAACTTGTACATCACAAGCGAGTTTAAGATTAAAATTATGTATGTTTATTACATACCTATGGAAATCTATGTTTTTGGTTGCATAAATATTTTCCCACCTTTTCTATTATTTATGTATAACTCAATGCCACACCATCCTTTTATCATGAATTTCACATGAACTAGACCAAAACCTTTCAAAATTAAAATCTCGACCCCTTTCACAATTCTATTCCATGAAACTTTACATTCATATAACAACTTATTTTTATAAAGTGAAGGTATTTTAAAAGGTCACAAACACCCATTTATATATTAACCAAAAGGAAATTAAACAAGAAATTTCTTAAAATCTATACATCACTTGATTCCCCATGTGATTTCACATGCATAATAAAGTGCAAAGACTTTTCACATGACTTTCACATAAATTAATATGTGAAAGGTAATGCACCTTCATGTGTCAAAGACTTATCATGTGATTTTCACATAAATTAATATTTTCTAATGATGGTATTGGGGCATTAATAACAAGGTGCCTAAACCGTAATGATGATATAAACAATTAAAATAACAATGGATTTTGATGTTTAGAACAAGGTGTGTTATGACATAATTATTGGCATGGAATAGTTGGTGCAAATGGATGTTAAGGTCATTGTTACGATTATTTGATAATTGAAATTTTTCGATGGTTCACATTTTCATTTGGTAAATATGACACCAATGCTTAATACTCAATGATTTTCAATTAAAATAAATAAAGGATTTTAAAAAATGAATCAATATTATTGAATAAGTGTGCATGAAGACCTTGGTGTGAATCGTGTGCCTAATGAAATATTCATGGGAGTAAAAAAAATATTAAATTTTTTTGAAGATTTGCTTAAATTGCCTTAAGTAATAAAATGTTAACCATGCCATAGAATTGACTTTAAAGGATGCCCTAATTTTTCATGTCCTTTAGTGTCATTTTTTATTAGAAAATAATGAATTAAAACCAAATAAAAAACCTCCTTGAAAAGGGGTATATCCAAGCTAATATATTTCCATGAGAAACATTTGTGTTGTTTAAAAACAAAAAGGACTACACACTAAAAATGTGTGTACACTATCTTATATATTAAAACTATAGTGCTGTATGTCTGTCTGTCTGTCTGTCCAGATAGTTTCCAAGCATTGCCCGAACCTTTTTTTTTTTGATGGGTTTTGTTTTCTGTGATAATTATTACCCAACTGTCAAGGGGGTGCTAGCAGGGGGGGGCCCTGCCAAGACCTTTGTTTTTTTTTTTGATGGGTT